>Ga0213868_10001518_pt1 | contig 22448 bp, 21 predicted proteins | sample PICome_9_FD_160087 | JGI IMG/M metagenome (GOLD analysis project Ga0213868, IMG submission 160087) | Coastal seawater microbial communities near Pivers Island, North Carolina, United States - PICO127 | ecosystem: Environmental > Aquatic > Marine > Coastal | place: USA: North Carolina... | reverse complement strand
CATCAGCAAGCCTATGTCGCATACTATATATAATTTTTAAAGAGCGAAGAATATTCAACATTTGGTAATCTCATTATGCTATTAAGCTAAAATGTTTAAATCTCTTATAAAATAAATTGAGGACCCGAAATCAATTTTTTTAGCTTTGAAAAACGATTTTATTCTATTTTACCGATACATCATTTTTAAATAAATCAATAATATCAGACTAGTCTATAGCTTTGTGCCCTAATTGTAACAAGGTAAATTATTTCACTACTTTGTACAAAACAGCTTTATCTTTCTTTGAGGGGAATGCTTCAGATATGTCTTTAAATCCTGCTTGGCAAATCTGAACTCGCCACTTGCCATTTCGTTTGTAGATGGTAGCCATAGCAACCTTACTAAGTTAATGAATCCTTAGTTTCACTGCACCCTAATTGCACCCAAATGTCAATTTTTGACTACTACAATTTCACTGATCTTGCTTTAAGCCTTGTATTAATTGGCGTCCTGACAGGGAGTCGAACCCCGGACCTGCCCCTTAGGAGGGGGCTGCTCTATCCAGCTGAGCTACCAGGACATTAAACTAATTGTCTTCAAACCCTCTTATAATCTAGCTATACGGTCATCTGACTAAAACTAATAAATAATCACAAATCCTTTAAAACGGTGTTAATAGTGTTTCTAGCTACGTAATTACTACGTAACTGCCCAGTAATTGCACAGAGGTTATATTAGTACAAGTTCTGCTTTCTTAATCCTTGATACAGTGCTAGGAGCTACACTAAATTTATTAGCAGTCTTCCTAACTGATAATCCCTCTTTAAAGTATTTTCTAGATGAGTTTGCCATCTTTTTTCTAGCGATATGATTATTGGTAAGTTCATTGATAGCACCAAGATTAATCCTTGTTATAGCAAATAGTGTTAGACCTGAGTAAATTATTTTACTACTTTGTACAAAACAGCTTCATCTTTTTTTTGATTTTTAGTTTGAATTATTTGCTCAAGATTAAAACCACTCAAGTTTCTAAAATATTCTGAGTTATTATTTTTATTAATAATTAGAATATAATCAAAATAAAGGTAACTTTTAAAATACTTTTGAGAGATTTTGTCTATATTGCAGTTATCTTTTTTTAGTTTTAATTCCTTCATATCAATTTGTTTCGTTTCTAAAAAGCAAACAGTTAAATGAGCTGCTTCTTTTGTTAAGTAATAAAAAGCTGCTTTATTATTTACCATCACCATACTTTTTTCTGGAATTTTCTTTGCAGACAAAAGTGCAATATCTTTAATATATGATTTATTGCGAGAAGCACTCATTGAATCTATTAAATTATACGACAAACATAAAAAAATAATTGTCAGCAATAACTTATTTTTGTTGAGATATAGCTGCTCAATACCAGTAACCATATGAAATAATAATAGTAAAAATAAGTTGATCGATGTCAGCACTACATATCTACTGGAAATAAAATTTTCTTTAAGCACAAATACAAGTAGTACCAATGAATTGAGCATCAAAAAATATACAAAAAAGTCTCGGTATAGGGTATCTGAAGATTGAGAGGAGTTTTTAAATGATGCAAGAAAAATCAGGATATAGGAGATTGAAAATCCTTCAACTACTTTATAAATTAATAGCGCTAAAAAACCAAAAAACAGGATAAACGTAGCGTATTCTTCTGACCATTTATTTAAAACCTGACGCTCTAGGATTTCAGCAGAAAAGATGAACTTCTCAAAAACAAAATTTAGGTTTATATAATTTAAAATAGAGTAGATTTTCGAAAAATGCTTTGTGGCGAGATCTTCCATGAAAGGAATCGTAGCCAAAAGAATAATTGATACAAAAAAGCATGAAACAAGCTTTCTAATTACCAGATTATCCCGTAATTTTTTTGATAACAGTATAAATAAGGGTAAAGTGATTAATAAAAAAATTCCTTCTATGCGAAAAAAAATGGCAAATATCATGAAAATTTGCCATAAAGTTCCGTGGATTATGCGAGATGAATTCAAAAAAACCATGAAATAATATAGCGCTATACATACGAATGCCCAGTAACCTGGATCACGAATTATATAATCACGGTAATCTAATATAGGCATCAAGCAAAGAATCAATAAAGCTGATATCTTTAACTGTCTCGGCACGGGAAAAATTAAACTAGATATCAATATCAGTGCATCAGTCAATAATACAAAAAATACACTATTTAAGATTAATGCGATTAATTCTAAAGGAATTGATGTTAATTTATGAAAAAGGGCGATTATAATTGAATAAAATGGCCAATTATAAGATGCAAATGCTGCCTCCATATTACCGCTTACAAATAATTCAGCGGCTTTTAAGTATAAAATTCCATCTATATTAATGATATCATCAGAATAAATTGCATATATCGAAACTATTAAGCTGACAATAGCAGTAAAAACTCGTATTTGAGTTAAATTATGACGCATTGTATTATTTTCAAAGTTCAACACTTTCATTTAACCTTCTGGTAATTACAAAAAATTCATCAAGAACATCCATGTTGTTTTTTACAAAAGAAGATGTCATGTGATTTCCATCTTTATATATAGGTATTAGATTACCATCTAAAGCATTGCATACAGCATTAGGGCAGATTTTCTCGGACTGATTAATATGTTCAGCATGATTACTAAGGTTGAGAATTAAGTCTTCCTCTAAATCACTTTGTTCTGGATCTTGTGAAAATGGCCTTGTAATAACATCGGTTTTCATAGGAATCGAGCGCTTGCCTCTAGTCGATGTACCTATAGTATAAGCAGGATCAAATCTATCGTCGACTGGATTATCTTGCAAAATTACCACTTTATAATTGAGGCTTAGTTTTTTCACAAAATCATAAAATGAGTTTTTTGCTGCATTCAGTCCAACATCATCCGATAAAGGTAGCTGTTTTTGATCATTTTTATGATATATAAAAGGGTTATCTTTTTTAGCAAAATAACAATTAAAACAAAGTCCAATAACTATAGTTTTTATAGGATTTCTTGACAAAACCTCTTTGAGTAGTTTTGATTTCTCAGAACATTTCTTATCATTTTTTTCAACTAAATTTGGAATAAATGTACAACCGCCCCCAGTTAAAAAAACAGCTTCTTTACTTCTGCCTTGCTGATAAAAATCAACTACGCGTTGGCTATATTGAGACATATGAGAATCCCCCATGAACATTATCGAAGCAGCAGACTCACTAGTATAAAATGCGCCATTTCTTTCCAATAAATCACCCGGATACAACCAATCATTTCTCGCGTCACTAATTTTCTTTAATTCGACATTATAAGGTGTTTCACCATTACTTTTAATTATCCACCCCATAGACCCAACAAGAATGAGTCCTATAATTAATATAATACTAGTTAGGTTCTTTTTATGGCTAGATCGAACAGGTAGTTCAATAAACTTATAAGTTAACCAAGCCAAAAGAAATGATACGATTAATGCTAAAATTCGAGTCTGTATTGGGAGATTGCCTCCTTCAATGATCTGCAAAAAAGAAAGAATCGGCCAATGCCATAAATATAGAGGATAACTAATCAAACCAACTGAAATTATTACAGGATTTATTAAAAAAATTCGATTAAGCCAAGCCTTTGACCCAGAGGCGATAATAAGTGAAGCGCCTGCAACTGCTAATATTGGCGATGGTAATGGTAACAAAAGTTTTAAGTTTGAGCTCATCGCACAGAAAATTATTGACGAAAAACCCAAGAACGACATGATATTAGCAACATAGAGGCCATCAGAAGATCTACCAGTTGGTTCCTGAATTTTTTGAGCCATTACCCAGGCTAAAATACCGCCACTTGCAAGCTCCCAGAAACGTGTGAGGGACCAAAAAAATACTTCAGCGGGATATGAATCGATAAATTGTATATGTAAATAAAATGAAATAATAAAAAATATTATAAAAATTTTAAGTATATTGAACTGATATTTCCAAGCCATACAAAGAACGATGGGCCATACAATATAAAATTGCTCCTCGACTGCTAAGCTCCATAAATGGAGCATGGGCTTCGTCTCAGCTAAATTATCAAAATAGCCACTTTCGCTAGCTAGGATAAAATTAATAACAAAGGCAGAAGAACTTGCGATATGGTTGCCAAGTTGCTTGTATTCTCCGTCCAATAAAACAAACCAGCCAAAAATAATAGAACTAGCCATGACAACGATAAGAGTCGGAAATAAACGTCTGATTCGACGGCCAAAAAACTCAATTGGACTAAACTGTCCTTTTTCTAAATTTTTTATAATATAATTTGTAATCAAAAAACCGCTTATTACAAAAAAAATATCTACACCAACATAACCGCTCTTAAGTAAATCTGGGAACGCGTGATAAGCAATTACAAAAATAATAGAAAAAGCTCGCAACCCATCAATTTCTGGTAGATATGAAGTATTCCAAGCAGAAGATTTATTCAATTAATTTACCATGCCATTTTTTATCTTAATTATTTAAAAACCCAAATTAGACGTTCCGCTGTTACGCTTTAAATTAAAATAATCATAATTTTTAAGAAATTATTCAAGTGTATTGTCTTGAAGGTATCATTACACATGAAAATCTAAAAAAAACAACAGACAAAATATCCTCTTATGAGAAAAAGATGTAAGATCTCTTGCATTGATGTGGAGATTTAATTTGAAACCATTACCTCGCTCTGTAATTGCAGGAATATTATTCTCACCAATTATATCTTTGGCAACCCCTAGTGCATTGGATGCTAGGCAAATCCTGCAACAGATTAAATCCCAAATAAATAGAATAGAGCCAAAAAAACTTATTCTTATAGCTGTTGAAGATGATGGCATAAAACCTAAAGATGTTTCTTAAGGTGAAGTTGACTTTGAACCACCGGCCTAGCCCGAGCTAGTTAATAAAATGAGGGATGAATATCTTGAATACTTTGCTTAAGACACCAAAGCTTAAATTAATGACGATTGTTGGTACTCGTCCTGAAATCATTCGTCTGTCACGTACGATTGCCAAGCTGGATGAATATTGTGATCATATATTTGTTCATACGGGTCAAAATTATGACTATGAACTAAATCAGATTTTTTTTGATGATTTAGGACTGAGGACCCCAGATGTATTTTTAGAGTGTGCAGGCGCCACAGTTGCTGAATCAATTGCTCAAGTGATCAGCAAGTCTGATAAAGTTTTCGCGGAAAAAGCTCCTGAAGCAATATTGATTCTTGGAGATACAAATAGTGCAATGGCGGTTATCCCTGCTAAACGACGCAAGATTCCGATATTTCATATGGAAGCAGGTAATCGTTGTTACGATCTCCGTGTTCCTGAAGAGATTAATAGAAAGATTATTGATCATACCTCTGATATAAATATGCCATATAGTGATATTGCGAGAGAGTATCTTTTAAAAGAGGGTATCAAGCCTGAATTGATTGTAAAAACAGGTAGCCCGATGTACGAAGTCATTTCTTTTTATAAAAGAAAAATTGAATCATCTAACGTTTTAGAAAAGTTGAATCTGGTTGAATATCAATACTTTGTTGTCAGTGTTCATCGTGAAGAAAATATCGACTCTAAAATTAATATTCAGAATTTTGTCCAGACATTGAACCGCCTTGGGGATATGTATAAATACCCTATCATTGTATCTACACATCCGAGAACACGTAAGAAAATTGAAGAATTAGGTTTGCAATTCCATCCACTAGTAAATCTTCAAAAACCGCTTAGTTTCAGTGATTACATAAATCTTCAGATCAATGCCAAAGCCGTATTGAGCGACAGCGGAACTATCACCGAAGAGTCATCAATTTTGAATTTTCCCGCAATCAATATCCGAGATGCACATGAGCGTCCAGAGGGCATGGAAGAAGGTGCGGTTATGTTTACTGGCATGAATAGTGATAGAGTCCTTCAAGCGTTAAGTATTCTAGAGAAGCAGTTTAGGGGGGAGGTTAGAAATATTAATATTGTTAAAGATTATGTAGCCCCTAATGTATCCGAGAAAGTTGTGCGCACTATTCTTAGCTACACTGATTATATAAACCGGTTTGTTTGGAAGAAGTTTGATTAATGAGAACTCTGAACCTTTCTGATGGCGATGGCATGATTATTTTAGGCTATTCTCATTATTGCTTAGTCGTGAATGTTTTCAAAGAATTGAATTACCGTGGAGTGCATAGGATTCATAAAGACATAAATACATTTGCAATTTATAATACTTAAATCATTTTAAAATCTATTTTGGTTTAGTTATTCCCATTCATGATTGTTGCAAATTTGGAAAAATAGTACTCTCAAGAATCTTCAAATAGCTTTAACTTTGATCTTAGCTAACGTTTACCTCTTCGCCAATCCCAAGGAGCTATGGGGTTTTCATCAGCCCACAGTCCAACCCTTTTAGTTTTAGCTTTATTCTCGAGTTCATAAAGTGTCTTATTGTTGGTATATTTTTTGTATACCCAGGCCATACCTTGCCTAACTAATTCATTATTGATACTCTGATTATCAAGAAAAACGATACCAACGGTTCTTCCATACCTATCTTTGGTTTGTGTTTCTATGAGAATTTTTTTTTGAAAAACTAATTTAGCTAATATTTCTTTTGCGCTGTTACCAAATGGCTGTTTTCTCTCGGGTGCATCTATACCAGCTAACCTGATCCTTATTTTTTTATTTGAATCGGTGAGAAGAGTGAGAGTATCACCATCAGCTACCTTGATCACCTTACCTGTTACGATTTCTGCTTGCACTGAAAGACTGAATACTGCAATTAATGTAATTAGAAACAGTTTTAATTTAGTCATATAGTTGAATATTATGTTTTCATTTATATATATCGATTAATCTAACTAAATGATGTAATCACTAGCAATAATCGTTAGTACTGATACAAATATTAACCAGGATCCAACACCGTATTTTCTAATGAATTCTGAAGCACCTGGTTTTTTAGCTAAACTTTCAATTTTCTTACGACCAGATATATATATGAAGCAATAACTTAGGAATAAAACTAAAAATTTAATTATTGATTCTGTGGCCATTTCAAGCTCCTAAAGAGGCTGCATTAAGCTATTTATTATAACCAATAAGATTAATGCTTATGAAGATGAATTTTATAGTAGAAATAGAGATGCGAAATAAATTTAAAGTTATCATCACTTTAGAGATATTAGTTCTATAACCCGTGATAGCAGCAAACAGAATTTCAATATCAATGCAGACTTGGTTTCTTCAATCAACCTGCGAACCTAAACAGACAAGATATGCTTAAGGTTTTTATGAGAGTGCTGTAAAAAAAATATTAAATTTTAATGCCAAATCGGTGGGTTCTCAATGACATACCTCACGATGAAGTCAAAAGATACGTCATGTCTAAAATACAATAAATTTCGCAATCTCCCTCCTAAGGGGAGAGGCCAATCAGATTGTTGTCTTAAAACCCAATCGTATAATTGACATAAGCAGTGGTATTATCAGCATTGTTATATCTGAGCTGTTCGTACATTAACTTAACTTCCAATCGTTGATTCGGTATCACGAAGAAACGTGCACCCACAGAACCTAAGAGTCGGGTTTTATCTTCTCCACCATCAGCCATACTGGCTGCGGTTAATCCTGACACACCACTGACTGATACAGATAAGTATCGGCATCTTCATCTAACTCATGTTCAATACCTAAGCTGCCCATATATGTCATTTTATGACTGTATTGGTAAATTTGAGGGAAAGAATCTGAAAAAAGACCTCGCAACTTAACTAACAAGCAAAGAATGTGAGTTTTCTGTTTTCTTGTGTAAAATAAACAGTGAACTGTATGCAAAAAGAACGGCAATATGGTTTTTTGTAACCATTATTAGAATCTAAATTTTGGTTTGATTGTTAAAAGAACAAGGATTAACCGAAAAGAAAAACTAAAAAATGAGTTAGAGAAATGATAATACGCATTCTATTGGGACTTATAGCAGCCACTCTAGCCTACCTTACTGGTGTAAGTGGTTATGCTTTAGAAGTTTTAAGTATTCTTATTCTAACTGGTACTCTAATCGTTTGGTCTGCAAACAGAAGAGACTAACGGTAAATATAGGAATGCTTGTGATAACTGATAATCTCTAAAATAATGCATAATTTAGTTGCTGGTTATTCAGCAATAATAATCCAGCTAATCATTGATAATTCTATATGTTATTTTTGTTGATAAAATTTATCGAAACATTCAAAACATCCACCATTCTATTGTTACAAAAGACAAGAACGCAAATTTCTATAAAGTAATAAGGGGGTAGTCGTTTGCTTACTAAGGAAACTTAGACAACAGGGTTTCCTGTTTTGATTTTCTACATACCTAAATTATTTCTATATATTTTCATTATTACTTGACTTCAATCGATTATAGTTGAAAACTAAAATAGCTATAAGCATTTCGTTTAATTTATTTTGTTTAAAAATATTTTAAAAAATATAAAAAGGTAATATGTTATGAAAGTACTACAAATAGTGTTTTATTTTTTAATTCTAGCGGCAATGCCAAGCGTTTATGCTAATCATTGTGGAACAAGTCATGACGCAGATGAAGTTCGTGCTGCTGACAAAGATCAAAAGGATAACGAAGAACATCAAGGGCATGACAAAGAAGAGAGTGATAGTGATCATCAAGAAGATGAAGGTCACAATCATTAATTTTTGAGTGATTGGTACTTAATTCGAGAATGAAATTTAACTTATTTCCTTATTATTTAAAAATAATGTAGGTAATCTTGGCTATATGAATAAAAATTTAGCATAAATCGCTGCCTATCTATTTTGATTATTATTCTTGTTATTTGGTGAGGGTTGATACCTAAATTTTTTTGGAAAAAAATAAAAAAATCTCTTTAGATATGAAAATCAATTCAATTAGTAGAAAGAATTTTTTTTAGTGTGCAGTTTATGAATGTTGAATATTCAATAAAAAAAAAGATATTCGAACTAGAGGCTTTAGAAAAACTGCTGCTTGCAGAAAATGAAATTCTTTGGGACGAGGTTAATGCAATTAATAGAGACTTGGCAAGCCTCAAAAGAATTCTTGCAAAGAATATAGAAATTTCGTAATTCAATCTTTTTTTCCCAAGAGTAGATCTCTGGCTAGATTCAATTTCGTTGCCATATAGTTGTTTCCACCTCTATCAGGGTGGATCTTTTGCATGAGCTCTCTGTGTGCTTGGATAATTTGCTCATCACTAGATCCCGGCTCTAGACCAAGTATTTCCAATGCTTCAGATTCAGTGAGTGCATTATTTTTTTGTGATGAAGTGTTTTTATCTTCTTTAAATCTTCGAGATCTCATCCATATTTGAATAAACGGAAGACCTCTCCACAGGAATAAAAAAATGAATTTTGCTATAGGTATCAATGCTGTAACTGCAGCTATTATCCATGAAATTCGACCAGATAGAGCTAAAGCAATAGTAATTATTATTAATAAATAAAAGCTGTTCTTAAATAATCGTTTTTTTCTTTCCAGTGAATCAGTACTCTTGGTCTTTGCATAGTAAAAATAACCTGCTATCAAGATGACGACCAGTATTATAAATAAACCCATGCTCTTGGTTCCAGTTTAATAACTTATATAAAGACAATAACTTGAGTATCCTTTATTGTCGATAACTCATATTGTCTTAAAAGTTCTGTTTATAGATAGATGATATATTGATAAAATATTATATATAATTTTTTCTATGTCTTCAGACAGTTTAAACAATCAGGAAAATTCATGTCTAAGTCTAATTTGAGCTTAGTTGTTCTCTCTGTATATCGTTTTGCAAAATTTCCAGATTTTGAATCGTTTCGAACACCACTTTATAATTTGATGGTTAGGGAGTCTGTTCTCGGTACTTTTTTGTTAGCTCCAGAGGGTATTAATGGAACAATTTCTGGTCCAAAAAAGGGTGTTGATGCAGTTATAAAATGGTTAGAGAAAGACGCTCGTTTTTCAAATTTAGAGGTTAAAGAATCTTATGTTCAAGAGCAGCCTTTTTATAGAACAAAAGTTAAATTGAAAAAAGAAATAGTAACGATGGGTATTGAGGATATAAATCCAAATGAACTAGTTGGAACTTATATAGATCCAGATGAGTGGAATGAGTTTATTGCTGATCCTGATGTTTTAGTTGTTGACACCAGAAATGACTATGAAGTAAAAATTGGCACATTTATTAATTCCGTGAATCTTGAAACAAAGAATTTTCGAGAATTTCCTGATAAAGCAAAGAAACATCTGAAATTAAATGATAAAAAGAAAATTGCAATGTTTTGTACGGGTGGGATTAGATGCGAAAAATCTACAGCCTACTTAAAACAACAGGGTTTTGAGAAAGTCTTTCACTTGAAGGGCGGAATTCTTAGCTATCTTGAGAAAGTCTCTGAGAGTAATTCAACATGGAGGGGCGAATGCTTTGTCTTTGATAATAGAGTTACGGTAAATCATAATTTAGAGAAGGGTTGCTATGATCAATGCCATGCATGTCGAATGCCCATAACAGATGAAGAAAAAAACTATGAGAATTACAAAAAAGGTATCAGTTGCCATCATTGTGTCGGTCAACATAGCAGTAAACAAATCAAGCGCTATAAAGATAGAGAAGAACAGATCAGCCTAGCTAAAAAAAGAGGAGAGGCGCATCTTGGCTCCTCAATAAAATCCCAAGCATCCAATCGCAGGGAAAGAAAAATAGAACTAAAAAACAAGCAACGCAATATAGATAAGCAGTAAATTTCAACATTCAAATACTTAGTATATTAAGTTTATTAAAAATCAAAAGCTAGCCGATAACCCTTACCGGCATAGCTTGCGGCTCTACACTTAGGTCTATCGAGGGCGGCACGAAATCGGTTAGGGTAAGACCTTCAACAGCCGCTTTATACTCTTTGATAGTTGGGATGCGACCCAAGATGCTTGATAGTACAACCATTGGCGTAGAGGCCAGCAGTGACTCACCTTTCTTTTCGTCAGTATCTTCTACTACACGACCTTGGAAGAGGCGGGTAGAGGTAGCCATTACTGTGTCGCCTTTAGCAGCCTTCTCTTGGTTACCCATACATAGATTACAACCGGGACGCTCTAAATACATAATATTCTGGTACTGCGAACGAGCGGCTCCTTTAGGATCGCCATCGTCAAATTCAAAACCCGCGTATTTCTGTAAAAGTTCCCAGTCACCTTCCGCCTTCAACTCATCAACGATATTGTAAGTGGGTGGGGCAATAACCAGCGGTGCTTTGAAGTGAACCTCGCCCTGAGTTTCAAGGTTACGCAACATCTGAGCGATAATCTGCATATCGCCTTTGTGTACCATACAAGAACCGACAAATCCTAGGTCAACGCTTTTGTTACCGCCGTAGTAAGACACTGGACGAATAGTATCGTGGGTATAGCGCTTAGAGGGATCTTCGTTGTTTACGTCGGGATCAGCAATCATTGGCTCATCGATTTGATCTAGATCAATAACTACTTCTGCGAAGTACTTAGCATTATTATCTGGAGCCAAAGCTGGATTCTTTCCCGACTGGATTTCAGCAATACGCTTATCGGCTATATCGATAAGACCCTGCAGCATCTCAACATGGTTTTCCATACCCTTGTCGATCATGATCTGAATACGACTCTTAGCAAGCTCCAACGACTTGATCAGAGTTTTATCGTCAGAGATACAGATAGAGGCTTTTGCCTTCATCTCTGCAGTCCAGTCGGTGAATGTGAACGCTTGGTCAGCTAGTAGAGTACCGATCTGTACTTCGATAACACGACCTTGGAATACATTCTCGCCGTTGAACTGCTTGAGCATCTGCGCCTGAGTAGCATGCACTACATCGCGGAAATCCATATGGTTTTTCATGTCACCTATGAAGGTAACCTTCACAGACTCAGGAATCGGCATAGCTGATTCACCGGTAGCTAGTGCGACAGCTACGGTGCCCGAATCTGCACCAAAAGCAATACCCTTAGACATACGGGTGTGGGAGTCACCACCGATGATGATGGCACGGTCATCCACAGTTATATCATTCAAAACTTTATGGATTACGTCGGTCATAGCGTGGTAAGAACTTTTGGGATCGCGCGCAGTGATCAGCCCGAAATTGTTCATGAATGACATCAACTTTGGAATATTAGCTTTTGCTTTACTATCCCAAACAGAAGCTGTATGACAACCGGATTGATAAGCACCATCAACACTTGGCGAGATCACAGAAGCGGCCATAGCTTCAAGTTCCTGACAAGTCATAGGGCCAGTAGTATCTTGAGAGCCGACGATATTCACTTTAACGCGAACGTCAGAACCGGCATGCAGCGGGGCACTAGATGCCACGCCCAGAGCGTTCCTGTTGAAGATCTTTTCAACAGCAGTAAGACCTTGACCCTTAATAGAAATTTCTTTAGATGGAGAGTAAACCAGAGCAGGTTTAATCCCTAAAGCATCAGCTGCAATGGTTTGTAGCTTTTTACCAAAGACAACAGCGTAAGAACCACCGGCCCTCATGAATTCAATCTTTTGAGGTGTGAACGCAGAAGAGACGTCTGCTAGTTCTGTGTCGCCGTTGTAGAGCTTGTGTTTTTTAGTATTGATAGTGAGTACAGTACCAGTAGCCACTGAATATGCCTCTTCCAGCACGGCATCGCCATTATCATCAAAAACGGTATTGCCCTTGACATCTGTTTTTTTAACCCAGTTTTGCAGGTCGAGACCAATGCCACCAGTAACGTCAACGGTGGTCAAAAAAATTGGAGAGATACCGTTAGTACCGGCAACAATTGGAGCGATATTGACGAATGGCACATATGGACTAGCTTGCTTACCTGCCCATAGGGCAACATTATTGACGCCAGACATACGTGAAGAGCCCACCCCCATAGTGCCTTTCTCAGCGATCAACATCACTTTGGCATCAGGGTGTTTCTTTTGCAACCCAACGATTTCTTCCTGAGCTTCGGGAGAAATCATGCACTGGCCATGCAGCTCTCGGTCAGCACGCGAGTGTGCTTGATTACCCGGAGACAACAAGTCAGTAGAGATGTCGCCTTCGCCAGCGATATAAGTGACGATTTTAATAGTCTCTTCAATTTCAGGTAGTTTGGTGAAGAAATCGGCTTGTGAGTAACTGTTCAGGATTTCCTTGGCAAGAGCATTGCCAGCTTTAAAAGCCGAAATCAGCCGGTTAGTATCGGCTTCGTATAAAAATACCTGCGTTTTCAATACCTCAGCGGCTGGTTTGGCAACGACTGTATCATCAGATAGGGCAAGATCTAGCAGAACTTTAATAGAGGGCCCGCCTTTCATGTGAGAAAGCAGCTCGAAGGCAAATTCTAATGTGATTTCCTCAACTTTAGATTGACCCAGAATAATCTCTTTAAGTAATTGTGCTTTCACGCCAGCAGCGCCAGTTGTACCTGGTAGTGTATTGTAAATGAAGAACTTCAGGGAATCTGTGCGATGTTCATTTTTGGTATCTTTGATTTGGGTGATAATCTCTGCCAGTAAATCAGCACTGTCAATTGGCTTCGGATTTAATCCTAGATCCCTTTTACGGTTATCGATTTCATCCATATAATCTGTATATAAGCTCATTCAAATCTCTCACATATTAATACTTTATTAAGTTTAATCTTTTATTATAATTTGTCTTCAAAGATGGATCGTTTATTTTTAGTTTGTCCATTAGTTTTGAGAGACAATATTATATGGGGGCAATATTCTACTATAAAATACCCAGCAAAGTGACACTGATTTTCGATTCATTTTAAAAAAGTATTTTTTGAGGTAATTAGCTCCACATATTTTATGATTTACAAGTTATTACCCATAAGCTACCTTAATTACATAGTGATAAGATATAAATGAATTTTTGGTTTAATTATAATTTTTTATTTTTCAATGTAGATAATTACAAAGAGAATTTGAATAAGGATACAATTTCGTGCCAGAAACTTGCGCAAAAGAAATAATAGATTTTCTACCCTGTGAAACATCAAAAAAATGGGTGTCAAAGGCGCTTAATAACCAAGAAAAATTACTAATCGATCATGCTAATTGTGAAAAGAAAGCTGCTAGCACTGCGCTGAGTTTGATATATAGGTACCCCAATAATTTTGATCTAGTTAATAAGATGTCGAAATTAGTTCGCGAAGAAATGCGACACTTTGAGCAAGTTATTCATATTATGAAAACTAGAGGTATAGAGTATTACAATATTGATGCTTCCAAATATGCTTCGGGCTTAAGAAAAAAAATTAGAACATATGAGCCAGCTCGATTGATTGATACGTTAATAGTTGGAGCCTTCATTGAGGCGAGGTCTTGTGAGAGGTTTTCTAAACTAGCTCCTTATCTTGATAAAGATTTGAAGAAATTTTATTTATCTTTACTCAAATCGGAAGGTCGACATTTTGAAGATTATTTGAATCTAGCTAAAAAAATATCAGACAGTAACTTTGATGACCGTGTTAAAGTGATGCGTAAACAAGAGCTATTACTTATACAAAACTCGGATGACGAATTTTTCTTCCATTCTGGGTGCCCCTAGTAACTGGTGACAAGATACATTTGACTAAGATTAGTTTACGAAGAGAGAATATTTTTCGTACTTTTCTTAATATTCTTACCATAGTGAACTTATAATGAATCTATGCTTAAAAAATTAGTATTATATTTTGTGACTTTCTGCACTTCGGCAATGAAAATTTTTCCAGCTGAATTTTCCCATGAGCTAGGGTTAATTTCTTTGAGATTATTATGTCTGCTGGGTTTCAGAGTCACCCAGAACAATAATACTAATATAATTTTTAAAGGTATATCCTTTAAAAATAAACTAGGCCTTGCTGCAGGCTTGGATAAAAATGGTGACTATATTGATGCTTTAGCATGTTTAGGGTTTGGATTTCTAGAACTTGGTACTGTCACACCAAGACCTCAAAAAGGAAATATTAAGCCTAGACTATTCAGAATTAGTTCCCAAGAAGCTTTAGTTAATAGCTTGGGATTTAATAATAAAGGTGTTGATTATTTAGTTGAAAGAGTTTCTATTCGCAAATCATCAATTCCGCTGGGTATAAGCATTGGTAAGAACTTTGATACTCCATTAAAAAGGGCAAAAGATGATTACTTGATTTGTCTGGAGAAAGTTTTCCCCTATGCTGACTATATAGCAATTAATATTTCTTCACCCAATACTGAAGGTCTCAGAGACCTCTTCAATAAAGAATACTTCTCTGACTTAATATCTAGCCTGAAGTTAAAACAAATTGAATTGTCAAAGACTTATATGTACGTGCCACTTTTTTTAAAAATATCCCCGAATACTGATGATAATTATTTAAAGCAGCTCGTTGAAGTGATTTTAGAAGAAAATATTGATGGAATAATATGTACAAATACTTCAAATGTACATAATCATCCATCAGGAAAAGGAGGGATAAGTGGTAAACCTCTACTTGAGTTATCAACTGAAATTTTAGTGACGTTAAGGTCACTGGTTGGAAAAGATTTTCCTATAATAGCTTCTGGAGGAGTAATGAATTTGGCTGACTTCCAGAGAAAATTAGATTCTGGAGCAGATCTTGTTCAGATATACACTGGGTTAATTTACAAGGGTCCAGCTTTAATTGATAGAATTATCAATGCAGATTGATTTATCGATAAACTTCCTCAATATTTTATTTTAAAAGTTAACAGTTCGAGATTCTCTTCATTATTTATTCGAATATACCATCCATTGTTATCCCAATCACCCAGTACAATCCTTTCCCCATATTTTTGTTGATGTCTTCTGGGTCTATGGGTATGGCCATGTATCATGATATTTGCGTCATATTTTTTCATTAAACGCTCAACTTCTGGTTCTGAAACATCCATTATATTTTCTGGTTTATTAGTATTAAGCGCTATACTTTTTGAACGTAAACTTTTGGCTATCTTTTGTCTGATTGATATGGGTAAGCTGGTTAATATAAATCGTAATAAGCGACTTCTGACTATGTATCTAAATCTTTGATATTGCTTATCTTCTGTGCAAAGTATATCACCATGAAGCAAAAGTACCCTTTTATTTGGATATTTTAAAACATGGTAATCCAGTAAAAGCTTGCAACCTGTTTGTGTTACAAACCTTTTGCCATATAAAAAATCTCTATTTCCTGGCATTAAATAAACAGCTACACCTTTATCTGTGAGACTTTTGAGAGATGATATAACTTGCCGAGATAAAGGCTCTTGGTCGTCATCACCTATCCAAGCTTCAAATAGATCACCAAGTATATATAAAGACGTCGAATCAGCAGCTTCATTTCTTAAAAAATTAAAAAAAGCCTCGCATATTTCAGGATGATAAGGCGAGAGATGTAAATCTGAAATTAATAGTGAAGGCATTTCATCAAATTTTTAACAGCAACTTCATTTGTCAGCATAATCATCACTCACAGAGGCACCGCTTATAGAAACGACTTCAATCGGAACGTCACTATGAGGGCCATTATTACCAGTTGGTACTGCTTTGATCTTGTTAACTACTTCCATACCCTCTATGACTCTTCCGAATACTGCATAACCCCAGCCTTGTGCATTTTTTCCAGTATGATTCAAGAAGCTATTGTCAGCAACATTAATAAAGAATTGGGAGCTAGCAGAATGTGGATCATTAGTTCTAGCCATTGCGAGGGTTCCTGTATCATTTGATAGCCCGTTATCCGCCTCATTTTGAATAGGCTCCCGAGTTTCTTTCTGTTTCATTGTCTCGTTGAATCCCCCACCCTGAATCATAAAATTACCTATGACTCTATGAAAAATAGTATCAGTATAAAAACCATCACGACAGTATTGTAAAAAGTTCGCGGAAGATAGTGGCGCATCGTCAAAATTTAATTCAATAACTATGTCACCGAAGTTAGTGTTCAATGTAATCATATAATTAATTTTCCTATTTATTTTTCTGCGTATTATAATTCCGGCTATGATACTTTCTTTTGAAAGATTTTAAAGCCTTCTATGTTTTATATTTGTGGTTAAATGTCATGAATCTTTGATCCTTTCTGTTTCATCAAGGGTCGATTGCCACCACTGAATTATTCCACAGATTAAAATTAGTGTAACTCCAGTTCGTATAAAATTATCTGGCATAAGATCCCAGAAAATAATATCTATAGTTAGCGCCATTAAGATGTAAGTATATTCGAAAGGAGCGATTATTACAGGCTTGGCTAACCTAAATGCAGCTATTAAAAACATAAAGCCTATTGCTCCAGCTACTCCTGAAATCATTAAATTTATAAACTGTATTTTACTAACATAAATCCATTGATCGAGCCCCCAGAAGCTTGAAATAATTAATAAAGGAATAAATTGATAAAAATTAATTGCCCAATCTGAATCTGTTTTTGATAATTTTCTACCCCATAGAATCAACACAGTATATGCAAAAGGAAGGCTTAATAAAGATAAGTAGAGAAGAGTGAAGTCAGAGATTTTTAGCTTGAGAACCAAGCAAACGCCAATAAATCCAGTAAGTGTAGCTATCCACTGGGCTACATTTGCCTTTTCTTTAAGTATAAAAGGTGATATCACAGAAATTAAAATTGGCGCGCCTGCTAGTGCCGCTGCGACTGCACTCAAAGGAAAGTTTTTGATTGCAAGATAATAACCTATACTAATTATAGCGAAAAATATCCCTCTAAGCGCATGTTGTCCAGGATTTCTAGTTTTAAGTAAGTGTATTCGTCCGGTGCCGGCTATGAAAATAAATAAACAAGCTATCGATGCAATTGTTCGAAACCATACAATTTGACCTGTAGGAACACTATCGAATAAAATTTTTAATAGGATATCCCCAACTAAAAAAGAAACAAGACATAATTCTAGGTATATAATCGCTTTAGTATTTGAATTAATCATAGTCTTATCTCTCGAACTTAGCAGACTTCCATGAGAAACTTGTAAAACTCTCACTTCAATAGTTTAAAGAGGGCATTCTGAGGACTATAATTAGTACTTTTTAGTAACTCTTCTTAATCATAGAGAATCATCAATGGGACCGTCAGTATGACAGACGAAAATAAACCACTCAATTTTATTCAGCAGATAATGAGTAACGACTTGAAGGAATCAGTGGTCAACAAGATTATTACTAGATTTCCGCCAGAACCAAATGGTTACCTCCATATCGGTCATGCTAAATCTATATGTTTGAATTTTGGTTTAGCAGAGCAGTTTGAAGGTATGTGTCACTTGAGGTTTGACGATACAAATCCAGAAAAAGAAAATGAAGAATTCGTAAAGTCTATCATTGAGGATATTGAGTGGCTTGGCTTTCAATGGGATGGTGATATCAGATATGCCTCAGATTATTTCGATCAGTTTTATATTTGGGCTAAACATCTAATAATGAAAAATAAAGCTTATGTTTGTGAGCTAAGCAGTCAAGAGATGAAAGAAAGTCGTGGTACTTTAACTTTACCTGGAACAAATAGCCCCTATCGTGATCGATCCATAGATTCAAGTATAGATCTTCTTGAAAGTATGAAAACTGGTGATATTGAAGAAGGCTCCATGACTTTGAGGGCTAAAATTGATATGTCTTCACCCAACTTAAATCTTCGTGATCCAGTAATATACAGAATAAAAAGAATACCTCACCATCGGGCGGGTGACAAATGGAGTATATACCCATCTTATGATTTTGCTCATTGTCTTGAGGATGCTATTGAGGGTGTTAGTCATTCAGTTTGTACACTAGAGTTTTCATCCAACAGACCATTATATGATTGGTTTATTGATAATCTTCCAGTGCCCTCTAAACCTCGTCAATTTGAATTTGGCCGACTAAATTTAAACTATAGTGTCACTAGCAAGAGAAAACTTAAATTGCTCGTAGATGCTGGCTTTATAGATGGTTGGAGCGATCCTCGTGTGCTAACTATCTCCGGTCTACGCCGTCGCGGTATACCGCCTATTGCAATTCGTAATTTCTGTAATAGTTTAGCAGTCGCAAAAACTGATGGCTTGGTAGATCTTTCTCAATTTGAATTTTTTGTTCGTGATGAGTTGAATAAAAGTGCACCTAGAGCAATGGTGGTCATTAACCCCCTAAAAGTTGTAATTACAAATCTACCGGAAAATCATTATGAAGATCTTACAGTACCCTGTCATCCAGAATTGAACCTTGGTGACCGGATCCTTCCATTTACAAGAGAATTATTTATTGACGAAAGTGATTTTAAAAAAGAGTACAGTAAAAAGTTTAAAAAGAAGCTATCACCCGGAAAAAGAGTTAGATTACGAAATAGCTATGTAGTTGAGGCAGACAACTATCTTGAAAACAAAAAAGGTGAGATTATTCAAATTAATGTATCTCTTTTGCCTGAATCTCTCGGAGAGGACCCAGCTGACGGAGTCAAGCCCAAGGGAGTTATTCACTGGGTCTCAGCCATCAAGTGTATTGACTGTAACATTCATTTATATGGGCGTTTATTTAATGAACCAATACCGGATGCAAATGGTAGAGATTTTCTTGAGACGGTCGAACCGGAATCATTAAAAATTCTAACAAATTGTAAAGCTGAACTAAGCCTTTCTCAAGCAGAAGTTGGCAAACCTTATCAGTTTGAAAGAGAGGGTTATTTTTGTAAAGATGACCAAAATAGTGATTTAAAGAAAACTACCTTTAATCAGACTATTGCACTAAGATCAAATTGGCTAGAACATAAGGATTAGCGCTTACTAATATTATTACCCTTTGAGGCTGAATGCACTAAATTATGGCACTCCAAATTTATAATACTCTAACTCGTCAGAAAGAATTTTTTAAACCCATAGTTGGGGGTGAAATAAGCATGTATGTTTGTGGCATGACTGTTTATGATTTATGCCATATTGGGCATGCTAGGGTATTGGTTTCATTTGATGTGATAGCTAGATATCTTAGATCTCAGGACTGGAAGCTTAAATATGTTCGTAATATCACAGATATTGACGATAAAATTCTTATTAGGGCTGAAGAAAATAATGAGCCTTACGATACCTTGACTAATCGTATGATAAACGCAATGTATCAAGACCAAGCGATACTTGGAGTTCTTCCCCCAGATATGGAGCCAAGGGTTACTAGGTATATAGATGAAATTATCATTATGGTAGAAAGTTTAATTGATAAGGGATTTGCTTATGTATCAAAAAAAGGTGATGTTTATTATCGTGTCAGTAAATTTAAAAACTATGGTCGATTGAGTGGGCGTAATATCGACGATATGATTTCAACAGCACGAATCGACTCAAATCCTGATAAATTAGATCAACGTGATTTTACATTATGGAAAAAAACAGATGACCAAGATATTGGCTGGAATTCACCATGGGGTATAGGGAGGCCAGGCTGGCATATTGAATGTTCTGCAATGTCTACTTGTTGTCTTGGGCCAACTTTCGATATCCATGGAGGTGGGCCAGATCTTCCATTTCCTCATCATGAAAATGAAATTGCTCAAAGTGAAGCTGCAACAGGTAAAGAATATGCTAAATATTGGATGCATGCTGGCGCAGTAAGAGTGGATAATCAGAAGATGTCTAAATCGCTTGGAAATTTCTTTACAATAAGAGATGTATTAAAAAAGTATCACCCAGAAATCGTTAGGTATTTTTTATTATCAAGTCATTACAGGACTCCTATAAATTATTCAGAAGAAAATTTGATTGAGGCTAAATCGGGCCTTGAAAGATTTTATATCACTCTTAGAAATTATCCTGATATTAAACCTCTCTCAGGCCGTAATTTAAAAAAGAGCAATTATTATAAACTCTTTGTTCAGGCTATGGATGATGACTTTAATACAAGAGAGGCTATAGCAATAATGTATGAACTAGCTCGCCATATAAATACTCTGTCTGATGATTGCAGAGATGCAGCAGTCATTTTGGTTGCTGAGTTGAAGGCTTTGGGGGGTATATTAAAAATTTTAGACTGCAATCCAGACGAATTTATGCAAGGGAGCATTATTGATAATAACTCACAAAGTTTAAATAAGTCAGAAATAGAAGCTATGATTTCCAAGAGATCAGCTGCAAAAAATAATAATAATTTTACAGAGGCTGATGAAATAAGAGCTCAGCTATTAGCTAATGGGGTTGTATTAGAAGACACTCGTAACGGCACAACTTGGAGAAAGGAATAAACTTTTTTATTCTTCCTTTTCTATTCTTCTTTCTGCGGAATCTACTGCTTGGAAAATAAGAGTGTTAATCGTCATTGGACCCACACCTCCAGGTACAGGTGTTATTGCCGAAGCTACACCATATAAAGGTTTTAGTTCAATATCGCCAATTCCACCAGGGTGATATCCAGCATCAATTACCACTGCGCGATCTTTGATCCATTTTGCTTTTATGAATTCTGGTTTTCCGACGGCACCAACAACAATGTCCGCTTTCTTTAAAATTAAGGGCAGGTTTTTGGTTCGAGAATGACAAATAGTAACAGTTGCATTTTTGTTGAGCATCATCATTGCCATGGGTTTTCCCAAAATAGGACTCCGCCCAACAATTACTGCATGTTTTCCCTCAATATCAATTTCGTAAGCAGAGAGTAAACGCATTATTCCTTGTGGAGTTGCTGATCCATAAGCTCTTTCTCCCATTGAGATCCGACCAAAACCCAAACATGTAACACCATCTACATCTTTTGTCAGATCAATGCTATCGAAACAAGATCTCTCATCTATTTGAGGAGGCACCGGATGTTGCAAAAGTATTCCTTGGCATGAGGGATCAGAGTTTAATGATTGGATTTTCTCAAGTAGTTCTTCTGTAGTGGTATTTTCTGACATTTCTACTGCGATAGAGTCCATTCCAATGCGCTTACATGCATTTTGTTTCATTCGAACATATGTTGCTGATGCAGGATCATCACCCACAAGAATAGTTGCTAGCATCGGTATTTTTCCACTATACGCATCTTTTATATTAGCAACTCTCTGGAAGAGTTCCGCTTCAGTTTTTAAGGCAATAGCTTTTCCATCAAGTATTTGGGTCTTCATGGAGTAAATGGCTCCTAGATTAAAAAGGTTAAATAAAACGTATATTATTATATCTTCTCATTTCAGGCCTCTTCTGTGAAGTGAATACATACTGCTTTTGACTGCTTTTGATTGACTAGATCGCCTGTCGTCAGTATTATGCCCACCTTTCATTCTGAGGTTAAAAATGACATCGGGGATTAGCGCAGTCTGGTAGCGCGCCTGCTTTGGGAGCAGGATGTCGGGGGTTCAAATCCCTCATCCCCGACCATTGTTTTTTTGAAGAAAAGTTGTTGAGCGCCCTTAGCTCAGCTGGATAGAGCAACGGCCTTCTAAGCCGTAGGTCGCAGGTTCGAATCCTGCAGGGCGCGCCATCCAGCAAGAAAAACCAAATTAGTGGTGG
>Ga0213868_10001516_pt1 | contig 22473 bp, 14 predicted proteins | sample PICome_9_FD_160087 | JGI IMG/M metagenome (GOLD analysis project Ga0213868, IMG submission 160087) | Coastal seawater microbial communities near Pivers Island, North Carolina, United States - PICO127 | ecosystem: Environmental > Aquatic > Marine > Coastal | place: USA: North Carolina... | reverse complement strand
AGAAGAAGCAAAGGATGAGATCAAAGCTGAAGATGTCAAACCCAAGCATTCAGTGACGAAACCATCACGCGCGAGCAAGAGAAGAACTATTCAGGATGTTGACGAGATGGATGACGATCTCGTTACGGAAGAAGCCAAGGATGAGATCAAGACTGAAGAAATCAAACCCAAGCGTCCAGCGACGGCAGCCGTTGGCGCGAGGCAGAAAAGAACTACTAAGGATGTTGAAGAAGCGGAGGGCGATCTCAGCATAGAGGAAACCAAGGATGATATTCAGCACGAGCAGGTGAAACCCAAGCGTTCAGAGGCGGCAGCAGTTGACTTGAGCATGAGAAAAACTACTGAGGACGATGACGAGGTGGAAGATGATCTCATCATGGACGAAGCTACGGATGAGATCAAGGCCGATGATGTGAAACCCACGCGTACAGTGGCGAAATCATCCAGCGTGATCAAGAGCAAAACTACTAAGGACATCGACGAGGCTAAGGTCGATCTCACTGTAGTGGAAGCCAATAATGTTCTCGTTGAGAAAGATGAGGATGAGATCAAACAAGAAATGAATCCTGAGCGAACAGTTTCAAAAGTACTAGGAGTGAGCAAGAGCAAAACTACTGTGGATCTTGACGATGATATCAGCATCGATGACTCTATGGATGAGTCTAACGTCAATGATGCAGGACCTGATATTTCAATAGCGGAATCGTTTGCCGCGAGCTTTTTAGAGTCAAAAAGAAAAGATTTGGACATCGTTGTGCCCCCATCAACATCGGACATTATGAGCGAGAGATCAATTTCTACCAAGAGTCCAAATAGTATTTTGAAAAAAGATGACGAGTTTGAAGATTTAGTTGCCATTGTTGATAAAGTCCTTGCTGGAGTTCGACTTCCACAAAAGCTATCATATGCCCCTAGATTTCGTAGGGCCACAAGGATGGATATGCATGCTGTGCATGAATTTCTTTCTTTAGAAGACGTACCTTTGACGTCAGTCGAAGATCTTGAGAGAGACATTACTGGATCTAGACAGCATGGTGTCATGCCATTTTACATAATTATCGAAGAAAAAGAAGAAGATGGAGGTTACTACATGATGGGAATTTCATTGTGGTCGTTTGGTTACTCAACCTGGAAAGGTAGGATCATGAATCTGGATCTCATTATTGCTGGAGTTTACGAGCAGTACATGATGACATGTCTTGCAAAGATAGCGCAATCTTTGGATTGCCAAAGAATTGAATACCGAGCTCCTCCTCAAGTTGCCTCTGTCTTTAAAGAGTCTCACGGCGCCGATCTTTTAAGCGAATGGATTACTCTTCGGATAGGAAGAACAGACATGACTAAGTTCATTCAAACAAAGGATTCATGGTCAAAGAAAATTACTAATAAGGGGGGTTTTGGATGGTTTGGTCAAAATCAAAAATCCGATAAAGGTAATGAAAGAGTATCACACGACAACAAAACTCTGAAGGAGTCTATTGATATAATCACTGAGGAGATGAATGAAATTCTGGGGCAACGTTCTACGGGTGGCTCCACTAGCATTCGTCTGCGTCAGGCTACAAAATATGATGCTCGAAGTATGATTGAAATGGTCCATGAGCTTGCTGATTTTGAAAACGCACCAAATCAAGTCACAGTTTCTTCATCCACTTATAAACGGGATATGACCGGTCCAATTCCTATGTTTCACTGTATTTTAGTAGAAACTGTGAACAGCAAGGACCTGAGTACGGAAGTAGTTGGCTATTGTGTATTTTTTGTATCATATAGTCCAAAAGGGAAATACTTGTGGCTGGAAGATTTGTTCATTCAAGATGATTATCGTCGTTTGGGATGCGGCAAGGCGCTCATGTACATTCTTGCCCAGCTTGCTTTGGATCGAAAATATCACAGTTTATTATGGCAAGTGCTTGACTGGAATAAGATAGCTCTCGACTTCTATGAGAAATTGGACGTGCCCAAGGTATTGGAGTTGGAAGCACTTCGATTTGACAGCGAGAAGATGAATCAAATGTTAAGCAAAAGAAGCAAATCTACTAAGGTTAGTAGTAAGACCTCATCCAAAACAACATCAAGCGTTGTGAAAGAAGCCAGATAAGTTGTTAGCGGTCCTATGTAAGCTAATAAGAAGTCAACACTCTCTCTACTGTGTATGATTGCAGGTTTTATAAAAAGTAGTCCAGTCGTACGGTTTTGAATCGCATTGTGAATGATAAACTATATAAAAGACTGATAAACTAATGTGGAACACAATCGATTCAAAAATTGTGGGACTGACTTCCGTTTCAACAAAATCTGTGCCAATGACGAATTTACGTTAGTCTTCAGACAAAAACGAACCAGGAAACAACCATAAAGACAGTTGTCTCTGGGCCACAGTCATTTGAAATCCCATTCGAAATACCCACGATACGATGATGCAGAATAAAACGACAGTTTCCCAACGTCGTTCTAATCTTCCTCCGACTTACGCCAAGAGCACCAATATAAAAAGAAGTATCAGCGAAGAATCGAAAGAGAGCAGTAAAGCGTCTTTTTCTAGTAGCGTTAGCTCAAAAAATTCAGGGACTCCACTAGCCAAAATAACTGAAAAGTTTGAGAGATTCAAGAGACGTATCTCTGGAGGTAAAAAGAACAACTCGGTAAAGGAAAACAAGATTGAGGATTTTACCATGAATTCTAACAGCGCTTACAACCCGGAATACGTCCTGAGTGAAAAGAGGGATTATGGCAATCATCAGCGAGTCACTAGGAACTCAGCAAAGCAGCAAGCTCACAGAGCAGTGGAATATAGCGAGCAAATGTTAAATCAGGTCGTTGATGGCATGAGTAAGATGAGACACACCACAATAGAACATGATTTCTCAGATGATCACACCGAAAATCAAAAGTTGTCTTTCTCAGATGATCATACCGCCGCTACTGCTGCATCAACGCTTCAGAGTTATACCCGGGATGAAAATTCAACGATTGAATCGCTCATAACGACAGATCCTTCCTACTTATACCACACATTTAAGGCAGGGAATCAGAAGTTTACTGTTGATAGGAGATACAGTATGACTCGTACAGTTGGATCTGGTGCATATGGTGTTGTCATTGCAGCGAAAGATCACCAATCTAATTCGGACGTTGCCATCAAGATGGTACCCCGTGCTTTTCATGATGAAATTGATGCCAAGCGTATTTTACGTGAAATTAAACTTTTGAAACATCTTCGCCACGAGAATATCATCCGTATCAAGGATATGATGCCTCCCCTTGCAAGAAATGTTGAGGACTACAAGGACGTTTACATTGTTACTGATCTAATGGAAACTGATCTTCATAGAATCATTTATTCCAAACAAGCGCTTTCTATGGAACACACTCAATTTTTCATGTATCAAGTACTTCGTGCCTTGAAATATTTGCATTCTGCAAATATCTTGCATCGTGATCTGAAACCATCAAATCTTCTTGTCAATTCGAATTGCGATCTTAAGATTTGCGACTTTGGTCTCGCAAGAGGATTACACGACTCTCATGATGAAGACATGTCTAGCGGAGGATCCTTGCTCTTGACGGAGTATGTTGTCACCAGGTGGTACAGAGCACCTGAGATCATGCTTGCGTGTCACCAATACTCTTATCCATCCGATATCTGGTCTTGTGGGTGCATCTTTGCCGAGTTAATGCAAAGAAAGCCCTATCTAGCAGGTGAAGATTACATTGATCAGTTGACTCTGATCATAGAAAAGCTCGGAAAACTTTCTGAACATGATATGGATTTCATCACATCTGAGAAAGCAAAGAGATTTATTCGCAAGCTGCCAAACAAAATGCCTGTTCCTCTGAAACGACAGTTTCCTCAAGCCTCAGATCAAGCCATCGATTTACTCAAAGGAATGCTCCAAATCAATCCACAGAAGCGAATCACCGTCGAAAAAGCACTTGCTCATCCTTTCTTCGAGTCCCTTCATAATCCTTCTGATGAACCCATAGCTCATGCACCGTTTGATTTCAGCTTTGAGGACGAAAAGTTGCATCGAGTGCGTTTACAGGAGCTTATTTGGGAAGAAGTCGGGGATTTCAGACCGAATTGTTTGCCTGTACCACCACGGATCGATGGAACGAAACCACCATTAAGGATAAGAAATCCAACTCTCCGCAGATTATTTTAAAAACATGTGACTGAGTGATTTTTGTGGATAAAAATAGTGAAAAATGTAAATCAGATGAAAAGTATATATACTACATAGTATGTTTGACATTCGAAGCTGAAGTGATTTGAACACTGCTTTGATAACTTTGAAGTGTTGAGGAGATCAATGAGTTGAGTGATAATCAAGCATAAGATTGGTATTATTTACAGAGATATTTTGTGATTTATCGTTTCCACGGCTTCGTCTTTACGCCAGCAACCCTTGGATCCTCAGGATCAGGCCCAATAACCTTTCCTATCAAATCTTCATCTGCATTACTACCGCAAATAGCATCAAAGCCACTACATAAAAAATCAAGTCCCATAAAGTCGCTTTTTTGTCCAGCTTGATCCTTTCCCACATCGAATGTTTCACATGATTGTTTGACCAGCTTCATTTTATCCTTGCTTGATTTCTTCTTCCCAAAAGATTTCATTTTTTTCATAACCCCACTTCCCCAACTTCTGACACTGCGCCCACTTTTTGTCGATGATACAGATGCTTGTGACGACATAGAAGGAGAACGACCGAGAGAAGATTTATGTTCTCCTGGACTGTCACTCATCGCACCAGACGGATGCGCTTCTTTTAGTTTAATCTTCTTGAGCCTGCGCTCTGCAATCACTTTCGCTTCCTTTCTTGTCGAATGCGATGGTGGTTTAAATTTAATGAGATGATGAGTTTCTTTCGTTGGCTTAAACGTTCCATCATCAATAATGACAGATACAGGTGAACTACCCTTCGGTTTCCGATAAAACAATCCCCGTTTGGTATCTCTCACGGGTGTTGAATAGTATGGATCTGATGGACGCATCCTTCGTTCAAATGAATTAGCAATAGTTCGATGTCAACGATATGGATTCACACTTTGGTTTGCTTCTCTTAAAGCCTCCTTGATCCTTGATATACTTAGGTTTGTCATCGCAACGCGCTATCAGTTGAAAAAATGAGGCTTTTGAGTCTTGGGAACTCCCAAAAAATTACACTTCAAAACTTTTTCCTGTGTCCTGTGCTTCCTGCCACCACATTTTCACAAGAACTAGAGAGACCACGTCACACTATTTAGACTTGCAGTTTTCAACTAATATTTGAGTTTAATGCTCGTTTATAAAGTTTTAGTGAAGAGTTTAGTGATCAGAGCGATTTCAGTAAGATGTTAGTCAACTTTACTTCCTAACATCTTACTTTCATTCTTCTTCTTTGGTTGATGATTCCAGAGAAGTGAGTTGCTTCTCTTCTATGTTCTCTTCCAGTCCACAGATTTCTTGAAGGAAGAACATGCTGCTTTCTTGAGGCATTTTTTTTAAACCACTATTTCATAACATATCCTTTTTATGATACAGCATAAATGATACAGCATTACCATGCAATTCTCTTCATTTCTTCATCTGAGCTTCTGAAATCTTCATCATGAGATACTCCAAACTTCCTATAGGTTCATACTTGACAGAATCACCCTCTGCGACAAGCTTTGGATGAACAGAGCAAATAGTAGAACTATCAGGATCAAAAAACATGGCAATACTGTAGCGATGAGACAATCGAGCTTGGACGTTATCCAAAGGAATGATAACCCGATGGGCTGTTGCTCTCCATACGTCATTGGTCCATCTTGCCATAAGAGCACCGGTATTTACAATCAAGGAGCACGTTGTATCTTGATTCATTTTTTCCAAGGCCTCTTGACTAAAGACGACATCGTTCCAACCTTGTTTGTAAAAGGCTGAATCCTTTTGAGTATGAAGGTCAGATCCTTCCACTGGTTTAAGTTGCAATCCGAGTGAAGAATCTTGATCGAGTTGATGAATGAATAAAAAAGTAAATATACCAAAGTCAGTATGTTCACCCAAGCGAATCGCATGTGAAGTTCCGTCATCACCTAGTCGTGAGTATTCTTCGTCATTCAATCCATCTAATGGAGGATAGTGTAGCATTCTCATGGTACATAAATCCATTTCTTCAAGTGTCTTGGAAAAGAAATCAAGGTCCAGTCCAAGTGCGGCAGCACAACAAACTGCGAATCTCTTACCGAGACGTTTGGTTTCATTCCATAAATTGGTGGCATCCTCCTCAAATGATTCAGGTGTTCCTATGAAATCTCCTTTGGCATGCGATGTATTCCGAATGTTAAAAGCTTCCTTTAAATCTGGTTTACGATTTTTATTCAAAGCTTCTTTTCCGAAACCAATGTATCCTGTATTCGTCGACGGATTGATTTGTTTTAATGTATTTTTCTTCACTTCATTATCTAAATTAAATAGATTCTTGGCACTTTGAAATGTGCTTTCTAACGTAGATTTTGGTATGCCTGTATTCCGCAGACAGACAAAGCCATGTTGGACACATGCTGCATGGATTTCTTGAGCCGTTTGCATATGTTCCGGGGACAGTTTAGTACTCGCACTGATGATGCCATCGTCGTTCAGAGATAAAAAGGGTGTGAAATCCACAAATGGGATTTTGAATCCGTTACTGGAGTAATGGGAGTCTGAATTGGAGCCCATGGTTCATGAATGAACCTCTCTTTGAATTTTTATAAGAGAAATAAAAAAGAAATGATTGATGTAGATAGATATGTTCTATCCTTTGGTTTCTGCTTGTCAGTTGTCACATGACACCATTTGCCTATTTCAGTTCGGAATTCGGAAGTTTCATCGAAAAAGGATTCTGAAATTCCAACACCAACCCATCACCTGATAGCTTACATCTATGGTCGATTCACACATCAAGAAAGGGCAGGAACATCTGTCTCAATGGTTACTCAGAACTCAATAAGATTCAAGTATCTTTATAACACTTTTATGGGTGGAGATTTATTTGACTACTACTTAGTTACTTTACTCTCAGATTAGGTACTTACTATTTAAGTAGTACCTTCATATGGTGCCATGGGTGATATCACGGTTTGTTTCCCGAGCGCAATTTGATAATTAGGCATGATTGCGATTCAATTCACCAATGTGTAACTTCACACATGTATTCAAAACTTGAATTAGAGGGATGCAATCTATTTTTGAAATTGTAAACGTTGAATAGAAAAGTCCAGCCAGCAGAAAATGGATAAGAACTCTCTCTGTACAAGTTCGATTGGATACTGAGTAACTAACTGTCTACAGGTATTGGCATTCCATCTTATGTCGACCACTTCTCCAATCAAAAACTTGACACAATTTCGAGCAATATTTTGCTCGTCGACAAGAGCTGCACATTTTCATTCTCGAGACTCGAAACGATCTCTCATTCATACACCTTGGTACAGTTGAACTACTCATTAACTTATTCTCAGTCATATTTTCTGTCTTGGGCCAAGTTTCACTATGAGCGGTCGAACTGTTCTCCACAAAAACACAAGCAACATCGTTTGTCTTTGAGTGCGTCTCAACCAACTTGACTAAACTGGCTTCTAAATGTGGTTGCAACGGAGGTAAATATCTACTCGGATACGATAATTGTGGTGTACGCGAATGACTCTGGGTAGCCTTCAATGCCCACCGTCCACAATTCGGATTCCAACAATGACTTGTACTGACGCCTCTGACTCCATTGCTCTGTAGATATGTTCTTCCCAACAATCTATTCAAACTGATAGGATCAAAATAAGCATTCAACGATGTATAATTTAAGTCACCAAATTTATCTTTGACTTCTTGACTACTAAGCAGTTCTTGACAAGAAGGAAGATAAGACTTGGATATTCCCATTTGAAGGTATTTGTCGGATTTGGACTTATCTGAGTCGCGAAGGATTAGTCCAAGAGTATATGCTGCTCGGAGACTACCCATATCGGCAGTCTGTTTAAGAATGAGGACACCCAAGTTATCTCCATGGCAGTAGGCTGCAATCATACCAACCCTGCATTGTGATTAGAGGAGGTAACAAAAAAACAAGTCAGTGAATGGATGACAAAACTAACTCATACCCTGCTTTCCTACTTACATATACAATGCTTGAAGGTTACCGGCGATGGCATACTTGTATAATTTTTCAATAGCAACATCGGGTAGTTCTACTCCATATAAGATGCTGCCTTTTCCATCATCGTGCTGTAGATCAGATGACGTATTCTCTCCAGTGAGATCAACAAATCGTAATATTTGAGATGTATTTGAAATTTTGTGAAACTTATGACATGTCAGTTGTAGACTGTAGTGATCTTTTCCTAATGTTAAATAGGAACACATCTTTTGAAGGATCTCGATGGGAATTTCTTTTAAAAGAGGTGACGATTCTTCCACATTCATTGGATTCAATTCATCATAGGAATGATACTGACCATCAAGGTCCCCAGTATCGAATTGTGAGTCACTTAATGGCCCACAATCACTGTTTATATCTATTCTAGGCGATATATCTTTGCTTTGAATTATTCGGCGGCGTTTCTGATCTTGTGATATATCCATATTTGCATTCGTGGATGTAGGATCATACACTACTGAAGCTTCCAAGGTCGAAAGAGAACGTTTGCGACCCGAGTTCATCTCCAGTGACTCCTCAGCCCATGTTTTCTCAGAGATATTTCTATTCTTCTTAAAAGAAGGAAGTAAGGCAGATATAATTGCTTTGAACATTTGATTATTCTTCGTGAGAATTCCTCTCCTGATGAACGTTCAATTTTTTAAAAAATAATCAGGTTTCGAAAATTTTGCTAGACGATTCCAACAACACTTTCCCCCAGAAAGTACCTTCTTATGGTCGTTAGAAAAATAGAAACAGGGTATCGGATCCCCTGTTTGAATCAATGTGTGAGATGAAGTCACGACAAAGTGTCAAGAGTCAAGAATCGCAAGACGCTCACTGCGAAATGCTAAAACAGAAAAAAAAAAAACAGAGAGCAACATCATGGGAGACCAAAACCAGACGTTTCAACCCTAAACGAAATGCCAACAAATTTGATTTATCTCATTTTTCTATTTATACACATTCATCCATCTCTATTCCTCTCATAGCATGATTGTATACAAGATCCTTAATGGTTCCAAGAAGTGCACATTGAGAAATAACAATGCCAACTTCACTCGGTAGACCCATAGCATCCATACAGAGTAAAATAGTCTTCACATATTCTTTGCATTGTTCGGAACTGAAACACAAATCTTTAGAAACAACATTTACATGACAGAGGATATCCTGAAAGTCATTGCAAATAAGAAAGTCCTCTGCATTATGCAGAATTTCTAGAATGGAAAGATATGCATCTCCGTACCCTTCGTCCTCCTCTTCGACCAATAGCTGCCTCAATCCATGATATCCCGGAATAGGAGCACTTAATCGAATACAACCCATAATACGAGTTTCATCCAAGGATTGAAAGACAGCATCGAGGGTACCACTGAAACAATTGTAATTGGGATGAGCACCAAAAGAGAAGAAAATGGCAACCATTTTCCAATCTTGTCTCAAAACCCCTTCTTCCAGACCAGTGATATATGCAATGATCATATCAAGGCCTTCATTCACAGATTCTTCATTTTCCTTAAGATATTTTATGACTCCTTTGTAATTGACTGACCCAACGAGTGTTGATAAATTTTCTATATTTTTTTGTTTGTCGTCATCTGAGCATTCTTGACAAAAATAACAATTGCATGATTCTTCTAATAGCATACGACGGGAACGAGCATTGAGAATCAAATTTTGAATCATGAGGCATTCCAGTGCAGTGATGAAGAACTCCTGACGGTCCATGATGATGAATGATGAGAAGGAGAGATTGAAGCGGAGTAATTTGTTAGGAAATGCAACAACAAGGAGGATTTGTGATCTGTCGGTGCCTGTCGGTCCAAAATCATCATCGTCGTGATGCTGCTGATGGCGGATACAAGATTAAAAACACGATTGATCCTGTGCATTGGATCAGCCGATGAATCAAGCGACGAACGTTCCGTGTTGGAAAACGAAACCATGTATCGCAATGAACGTCATTTGTCATTTATCAATAAAAGAAGTCTCTAATCGAAAAAAAAATGAAACTTGAAAATGACAAATGACAAATGACAAACGATATCCAAGTACTATCCATCCATCGTTGTACTCACTTTACAAACAAACAATCGTCAACATGACGTCAGATGCGAGAAACTGAAAAAAATGAGTGATGGAGAAAAGAGATCAGAGATGAGTAATAAATACACTGGAAATCACACACATTCAAGGCGAATCAATTAAAATCAATCGTAATCAATCTCATTTTGAAACTAGATAAGGCATCTATATTCATTCATGTCTTTAACACAAGACCTGACGATTATCATATTAGTTATCTCATGTCCCATCATTTTGCTTCTATACAAACGGAGACGGGCACGTTTGCTACTTTCATCACACCCATGCAACTTACCAACTATATCATGGATGCCAAAATTCATCAATTATACACCTAAAGACGTGTCGTCCAAAAAGCCAAAGCTAGCATCGTCAAGTATCACAAATATTTTACCAAGAATGGAGCGATTAAAAGGTCCATATGGAATATATGCCACCGTATATGGAATATCCACAAAAGTAATTCATATCGCTCACCCCATACCAGCTAAAATTGTATTGGGGTCCTCTAATTTACCTATCAAACATAAACAGAATAATGTTACAATATCAGAATCTTTGGGTGCTGTCAAGTCACCAGTATATGATCACTTTCTCAACATGTTTGGTAGAGGCGTGTTTACTGCAGACGGACAAGATTGGAAGATTAAACGATCCAGCGTTCTTCATTGCTTATTGCGAGGAGTAACGAAAGATGACTCGGACGAAAGCATCCGATTAGAAAGGGAAGCAAATTATGCTGCTACAGCATTTTTGAAAAGTTGGAAAAGACTTAGATCGAACAATGGAGGAGGAGACCGTGGTTCGATTGTCAATGTTGTGCCTTTGTTGCAGAGGGCTATGATTGGTTTTATATATAGGTTTTTGACACATGATGAAGTAAGGATGGAAGAATATTTATCCGAATTAGGAGAGAGCAAAGAGAATATAGATTTTCATTCAAATGATACACATGACGATTGTTCAACTGCATCGGATTCATCTTCATCACATCATCAGGGAGAGTCACAGAAGGACCGAATCCAACATACAGACAAGATGCCTCCTAAGAGTGCTTTCAGTTTTTTGTCCACTTATCTTGAAGCAGTTACAAATATTCGGATGATAATCTTGGCACAATCACGTTCCATATGGTATATTCTCCCTGGATGGATGTATAAAGTATTTTCGCCAATGTATAGAGACGAACAACGACAACTGAGAACGATACGTGAGTTTGCTCGTCAATCCTGTCTCAGTTCCAAACCCGGTTCACCTTTGTACATGTTGAGATCCAGGTTGAGTCATAATCCAAACATGGAAAAAGAAATTAGAGACGGAAACAAGCTAAGCCAAGAACTTATGGATGAAGCGATTACTTTATTATTTGCAGGGCAGGATACAAGCGCAGCTACTCTAAGTTGGACTCTACACTTACTCAGCTTGAATCCAAAGGCACAGGATCGATTGGCCAAAGAAGTGCACTCTTTCATGACTGAAGAAACGAATGTATTGCTAGGCGTAGAGTCACCGTATATTTCAAAGAAAACTGCACTAAAAATGACATATCTCGATGCAGTGATAAAAGAATCTATGCGACTTTACCCAGTTGCGCCATTTGTGGTTCGTAAAGTACCTCACGATTTATACCTTGGAGAATCAGGAAACGACGAGAAAGAAATAACAGTTCCCAAAGATACATTTGCTTGTGTCTGGATCTATAGCCTTCACCGAAATCCCAAATTGTGGCATAGACCAGACGATTTTGTTCCAGAGCGATGGATAGACCCTGATTTACAACAGTTGGATGATGGTCAGACTAAATTTCCTGGGACATTCATGCCATTTGCCACCGGACCACGAAATTGTGTCGGCCAACCTTTAGCGCATGTGATTCTTCGAATAATTCTGGCTAGAATAATAAATGATACTCAAGTGATCGATGAAGGTTTGAAGAAAGATAACGCTTTACCAAGTGAGGATATTATGCGTCTATCTATGGATCTGAGGAAAGATATGCAAGCTGGTTTTACTGTACTTCCATCAGAAGGTGTATGGCTTGATGTTCTCGAAGGAGAAAACTAATGTAGTTAGGCTAATCGCTAATCAAATTAAAGTTGCATCCACTAGAGTGTCTTTGTATTTTTTGTCTCGTGTCTCGTGTCATTGTAATCTCTTTTACTTTATTGTCAGAACCCTTCAAAAGTTCGCGCCGAAATCAAAACAACCACGTGGAAATTTTCTGAACCGTTCACCATACGCATGAAGAAAAAGCGATCAATCTCAACCAAAGAGAAATTAAAATAACACATCTTTATTTCCATCATAACATCACAATTAATTGACCATGGGAAAGAAAACAAAGAACGCTGTCTCGCTTCAGAAGAAGGCTCTTCGCAAGATACCAAAGGATCGTTTGCCACCCCCTCCTCCTCCTGTTGAATCAGAGGTAAGAATTTTCTCATTGTCGTGTCACAAGATTTCCAGTTCTATTTTATGACACAAAACATCATTCCTAACTCATTACTTCGAAATAATAATCTCAGCTTGGTTCAGCAAAACTCCTGGATCAACCCGCACTTGCAGGGGCTGGATTCAAGGTTCTAGGAACTGAAGGATACGATGATGGCGGAGTTGCCGATCTTTCACTGTTGATTGACTTGGAGGACAATGTTATGAGAAGACGCCGTGGAGAGAACGATTATTTCAATGCTATGCAGCAAGATCTTCTCCCACGTGCCACCAAAGGTCCACTGGCGCACCTCTCTCGTAGGGATCAAAAGGTTCAACTTGCTCAGCTACTCTTCTCTGAGGGCGAGGATAGCGATGATAAGGGTCCTTCAGAGGTTTACGTTGAATCTATTGGAGATGAGGATGCCGAGACTATTAAACTTCGCGAGGATCGTGTGAATCAAGCTCGCGGCGCCCTTCGTATGAGTCTCATGCTCCGTGAAGCAGCTTGTGCATGCCTCAGTTTGTCAGAGTTGTGTAAACGTGAGTTGATTCTGAATGGTAAGGCTGGAGCTGCGAAGGCCCTTCGTTGCGCTGAAAAAGCTCTTGAAATTGCAGGCGATGGATTCTGGGATATGGACGATGTTGCTATGGAGGTAAGTTGTGTTCATTCCGAAATTAAGAGTGGTAATGTTCAAAACATGAAAAAATGTCTTTTCTAACCTCAATCAATGTTGAATTTGGAAGGCTGACGAAAGAGCAGTGGAATCCAAGTACGAAAAAAATGCTACAACACCCGGACTTTCGCACCCAATCACTCTTAAGCTCATGTCTGTACGTGTTTCCCAACTCTGCAAGCGTTCAGCTCTGCTACAATGCGGAAATGCTCTTGCCGCCCTTGGTCGCGAAGAAGAGTCAAGGGAGAAGTACGCCGAGGTATTTCCCATCATAGAGAATGAGCCTCGTTGTGCCCGTATCGACTGGGAACGTCATTCTCTTTACGTTAACATCGGAAACTCTTATAGTAGACAAGGAGACTTTGCAAAGGCAGATGAGCAATTTCAGATTGCTGAAAAGATTGGTAATGATCACCTTGCTGAAGGAAATTCACAGGATGGTAACAATATGATTATTTGCGCAAAGAGAGCTCGTGCATTTGCCCTCAAGAGAAGTGGAAAGGTCGAAGAGGCCAAGAAATTGCTGAAGGAGGTTGTTGAACAACAAATCGCCCTTGCCGCTGAAGAAGCAGCAGCCAAGGCTGCAGAGGCAAATTAAAAAGTTTACAACTAAAATCTTATTTAGACTAAATATTATCATTTACATCTCATTTATGTCATTCCTCTTCATCGATCCCATCTCTTTCTTCTCAGGACGTTTCGTTTGTTGTATTTTGTATTTCCGCCCCATTTCTGATAAACATTTACAGTAAGTAAATAAACTTCACACTGACAAACCACACACAAATGCACGACGATCGACGATACAGTTTTTTCATTTTACAGTTTCTCCTGCACACACATAACATATAACATAACAAAATGGACTCAATGAATCAACAAACTGCTCCAGCTCTGATGTGCTGTGATGTCAACGGCCTCTGTGTGAAAAAGATTGGATCAGAGGATTTACATTCATCTCATTCAGGTAGCTACACAGCAATAATTCGGTTAGCTTCACAGCTGAGTGGTATAACACCTCAAATAACAGAATCAGCTTCTGAATCAACATCTTCAAAACCAATCACTGTGACAATAGAAACGGATCATAGCTCAACTGTTGTAAAGCGCTATGGGCAGCATACGGTTGTAATAAAGGTTCCACCATCGAAAGCGACAACTGAAAACGACGAAGACATGGAGGGTTCAGATGCCGAAACGGGTTTATTGAATAGCTGAATAAGTGCCCGAGTCTCTTTTACATTCAGTTTGCCTGAGACAAATGATTATATTATCGCAATAATGTTTTTGCACGGTACTCTCTAGTTTATAAACATATAAGTACTATTATACCTTTATCACACCGTCATTATCAATGTTTTACTCTAGTGACTTATACATCAAAACACAACTGAGCAAGGTAATACCTAATAAAGAATCCAAAAGCACATGATAAAAGTTGCAACCCCAGCAAGGTGGTGCATAGATTCTTTTCACTCATTGGTCCAAGAATTTGTAGGGTAAGATTGATCACAGTCATATTAGCCACTTCAGTAGAATCCTTATGACGTTTCAACCATGAGTACTCTCCCTTTTTACATTCAAACGTTGATGGTTCCATCAACCCCGTTTCTATGTTATAACGTGGCAAACGATGTCGAGGACAGGGTACCACTTTGAAAAGTTGAGGGATACTGTAGACGAAATTTACAATTTGTGGAATGAAAAACAAAAGCAACGTCTTTGAAAAATGACCGAGAATACCCACAACGGCAAATGTCATTCCAGCAAAATAACAGTATGTATCTCCTACGAATACAGACGCAGGAAACCAATTATGCTTCAACAATCCAAGTGTCACTCCGATGAACGGTAGGATAATCATGGCCGAGAATAGATGATTTTCAGTAGATAACGATTGGCTCTGAATCTCAATCATATTATGAAGAAGTATAGCACAAGCAATCACAAAAGACTGACCAGCTTCTAATCCATTGATACCTGCGTAAATATTGATGGCATTGGTACAAAATACAGATAGCATTCCCATGTACAGCGAGTACCACAAGCCAAGATTGATGATACTACCGTTGGCTTTTTCATCTACCACGATAAAATAGCACAGGATTTTACCCAACCATGTGAGAGAATCTCCCCTCATTAGTAATGATCTCATTTGTATAGGAACAACAATGGAAGTTGATCCAGTGTAACAACAAAGCAAAGGAAGAGAGGCGATTGTGGGCAATATCAATTTGTACCTCCAAGGCCAATCTAAAACGTCATCCGTGAAACCTAAGAAGAGCATGAAGCAAATAGACAAGAGAGCTGAGGTGCAATCAAGTAATTTGGCAGGATGCGAGGTTGCATAACCAACTAAACAAAATGTGATACAAATGAGAAAGATACCCCCGGGAACTATTCCTAATGCTTCAGGTACATCTTTATCCTCAAGTGCCGTCCCCCGTTTGCACAAATCCTTGCCGCTGATACCCTTTTTCAGTGTGTACATCTTAATGACAGGCACAAGTCTATCCGTGGCCCAGTAGCCGAATATAGCGATGAACAGGTAGACGAGGAGCTGATCCCCAATCGGAGGGGAAGCTCGTGCATCTTGATCAATTGTTTTAGAAATTTTGAGGTGGAGTTCCACAAAAGTTAACATCCACCCGGATATAATTCCAAATGGATTATGATCTAAGAAAAGTTTCACTAGAATATAGCATGGTGCCAGAAGAGGAATGGATACAAGGATAGATTCGTTGAACATGTTACAGTATCTCTAGAGAGAGAGAGAGAGAGAATCTTTATTTATGAGTTTTTGAAATTGAATCAATTCGAAAATATGGAAAATAGTTCGAAAAACCGATTACTGTGCTTGTGAAATGATCCATCTTCTCAACCAAGGACCAAAAACCAAAAACCAACGTTACATGTCACTTGGCACTTGGAACTTAGAAATTGGAGCATTGAGCTGCTTGCTTTCTGCTGTCATTACAATTCCTACTGCATAACTCATGGTATTAGATTAGAAAAGATGTCAGGAAAGTGTACGGATTCAATGACACCCGATGAGATAGAGTTCACCAATGCCTTCAACAACCAAAGGATGACTCTTGCTGGATTTTCCAAATGTGCCAACAAAGAAGAGCTACATATTGTTCGAGACGGATTTTATCTAGGCCTTGCGTCAGATCTAAGACTAGAAGAATACGAACCAGTGCGGGTAAGAATCATTACGGATTCAACAGTTGCGGAAGCATGTAGGACAGAGAATGCGTTTCGAAAAACGGTTGAGATTGCTAGAAAATCAGAGGCGTGGCCAGATTTAGTGATATCTTTGATAGCAAAGACTAGAAGTTTCGGATCAGATATTGAGGAAATATGGATGACCTTAGAACGGGGTAGATTGGAGTGGCTAGCGGCGGCAGCTGCAGCTCATCAGGTCAAATCTATGCTCAAGACAGCCTTGGACAATACCTGTGGTGGAGCTACCGAGGCTGACCTGAACGATGCCAAAATGATTTGGATATACTGCTTAGCAGCTAGCATTCCATCCCTAGCTGAAAGTGCAGAGCTTTGGAGAAGTATGGTAGGGATGAAAGATCCATTGAAGCCACTTGTGGGTTATGATCCAGAATTATGGGATCCTCGCAAAGAAGAATGGCGACCAATAGATCTTGGAGTTCAAGCTGCAGCTGAGAGAGGTGGGTCAACGATAGATGAGGCATGGACATTGTAAATTTAAAGTCATTTTTTTTTAATTGAGCAAAAGTTGTACCTCTAGCTAGAACCGATCTTGAATTTTCCGACGGTTACTTGTATCATAAACTATCTTCATAACAAAATGGTCAAATTATTCTAGTCATCAAAAAGATTTTTCACTCCATTCGATTCATCCCAAAAAGCAAACAAATTAGAAAAGTGAGACTGGTCATGCTCTCATTCAAAGCTAAATTAGACGTAACTCCCACGGCCACCAAAAACCAAAACATTTTTTCGAAAAAAGTCAAGAGTCAAGAGCTCGCCTATCATATGAAATTGAAATCAATGACGGCATCGGTTAAGATTTTAACAACATCCACCTTAGATTCTTCACCGTCAATCATACTCGTATCTCCTAATGGCCATAGAACTCTGATAGGATGCGGTGAAGGTTGTCAAAGATCATTCTTAGAGTCCTCATCGGATCGCGTTAGGTCAGTCAATCAAGTATGTTTGACTCATATTGATTTCTCATCAACTGGTGGATTACCAGGGATGATCCTCACGAGCGCAGATGCGGCTCAGGCATCTCAGGATTCAGGATCGGGCACATTGGATGGTTCAAACAATAAGAGGGATGAGGTTGCAGGGACTTTAAAAATCATTGGCCCGAACGGAACCAAGGATTACATTCATTCACTACGACATTTTATGAAAAGGGACAGATTTCCTCTCACTGTGTACGAAGGTGAATATGAATACATTGCAAAAGAAGGACATGGTATTGTTTCTAGATACACAAAGGGAAAGAAACGGAAGCACTGTAGTGATAATGATGACGATGGAGCAGATGATATGGGTATGTTCTCTGTCAAGACTGTTCCCATGACACAAAGAATCAACATCTTGTCATCTAGTTCCGATACAAATATAAAGGAAATTGGAGTTACCTCTTTCATATTCAAAACTACTCCAATTAAAGGGAAGTTTCAAGTGGAAACAGCCAAAAAGATTGGAATTCCACCTGGACCATTATACTCACAACTAAAACAAGGACAGACTATCACCTTCACACATCCAACTTCTGGTGAAATCATAGAAGTAACACCAGATGAAGTATTAGAAAAGGGTAATAATGGTGTTACAGTCATTTTAATCTACTGCCCTGATGATTATGTCTTTGAACAGATAAGAAGGAGTTCAGCCTTCCAACCGTTTCAAAACGCATCTGACACCTCACTAGAGTTAGTGATTCATTATACACCCAAAACAATATTCCAGAGTGCGCATTATCAGGAGTGGATAAATTTGTTTAGTATTGATGTAAAACACATGACTCTTCATCCTATGAACAGAAGCATGTTTACTGGAGGAAATGAATCGCTGGATGGTACTCCATTCAGAAGTGCTATCTTAGGAGCTATACAAAGAAGTATGATCCACTCAAAAATATTTCCAAATCCTTTAGATTCAGTTGATAAAGAGGATCAAACGGCAGATAATGAAATGCATATCGAGTCTGAAAACTGCTTATCCATTATAAATGCTAGATCCCAGTTGGAATACACAATAATTCCGATAGCGAAGAAAGGAACCGTCACTCTATCGTCGCCGGCTCTTCAAACACAAAGTTTAATAGACAAGACAAAAGAGTCCGGTGCCGTAGATGCAGCATCAGACATTTTGGAATCTATTTGCGAAGATGATGATAATGTGGCCTCTAGCCAAGGATCATTTATATTTACAGGAACGGGCAGTGCTATTCCTTGCAAACACCGCAATGTGACGGGTATGTACCTTGAAATGTCAAATGAAAAAGGTATGCTATTAGATTGTGGAGAAGGTACTATAGGCCAGTTGATTCGTTGCTGGAAGAGTGAAAGAAAATCAGATATTTCTTCAAGAATGTTAAATATTAAAGCTGCTTGGATTTCACATCCACATGCCGACCATCATTTGGGCTTGATTCGCTTGCTCAGCGAAAGGAATGCCATCGCGATTTCCGACGCAAAATCAGAAGAAGTAATAGATCCTTTGGTATTAGTAGCATCTAATAGTGTCTTCAGGTTTCTTGAGGAATACGCCTTGGTCGACCCATCAATAAGTTCATCTTACATACCAGTAGACTGTATAGAAACAATTCCAGGAAAGAAACATGATGCTATCAACCTTTTGAACAAATACCTTGGATTAACGAACTTAATTTCGGTCCCAGTATCTCACTGCTATCAATCGTTTGGAGTTGTGCTTGACGGAACATCGTTTGGACGACTTGTGTACAGTGGAGACTGTAGACCATCCGATCGTCTAGTGGCGATCGGCAAGGGAGCCGACTTACTTGTACACGAAGCTACTTTCGAGGACGGTATGGAAGAAGAAGCAATTTTAAAGAAGCATTCAACTGTTGGGGAAGCCCTCATCGTTGCAAAACGAATGAATGCCAAGGCCTGCATATTGACTCATTTCAGCCAGAGATATCCTCGGATTCCCCCAAATGATTCCGTTTTGCCATTCCCAGTTGCTTTTGCTTTCGACTACATGCATGTTACTCCAGCAAATATAACGACAGCCGCCATTTTAACCCCTTCGCTCCGAATGCTCTACCCTGAGGACGACAACGAAACAAACGACGATTCTACGAAGGCGCTTGAAGCAGCGAAACGGAAGCTTTCCACTCCAGGAATGTTCGCAAATAGTGCACTGTGTACTTGAGCTTTAAAAATAAAAATCGAATGTATTTGAAACGCTTTTTTTATTAAAATCTCATGGGTCTAATTTTCTGGAATAATGTCTCTTGTCCAATAGCCCATCGCGTTTGGCGGTGTTTTCATCCAGTGCATCACACAGTCTTCACTTCCAAAGTTGACATCTTGGAGCTTTTGATAAGCGTAATATGCTGTCTCGAACGTTGGAAATGTCAAAACACAATTAGAAGGCTCGGAGTTAATATGCTGACCAAGGCTGAGCGATACATATATATCGGGATGAAGTATTTCACTGAGTTTGATTTCAACGTCCATTGAATAAAGCCCCGGGGGTATATTTTCGATGTAAATCTTATTTGTGGATCGGGCTGGGTAAGATTTCGCAGCCTGTCTACGAATCACCATACCAAAGATACGGAGCATTTGCATCGTAGCTGTTTTGTACCCATCATCATCTTCAAATTCGATCAGGGCGTACACTGGAGACCGATTCATATGAGTCTCTCCAGCATCTTTTGATCCTCCAGATTTGCGATTCTTTCGTCTTTGATTGAGTTCTTTTTTCATAGACAACGTACCTGGATCCAGTTCCGGTCTCAAGTTGAATATTTCTAGCTTTTTAATGGATCCACAACGCGAGTAAAGAAATTCTAACTCTTCTTTTGTAATGTCAATTGGCAAGTTATCAACAAATATAGTCTTTCTCGTACTTGGCAACAATATCGCAACATCATGATCAAGTAATTCTCTAATACTTTCCTCTCTGCCGTCCATATCGGCATCGAGGGCACTTTCTAAGCTACCATAAGGGCCAAATCTTTTGCTGAGAACATAACAATCAAATCTTAGATTTGCTCGTTTTGGTGGTTTTCCAACTTTTGAATTTTCGTTTATACTATGCCCTACCAATTCACCATCTTCATTAGTCCTTAATTCATCTAGTTTCGCCATAAGTTCTTCTGTTCTCTGGTGATTGTCTGTGGAATATTTTATCATTATAATTTCAATTTCTTTCTCGTCCGGAACAATTTTCAAAGATTCATCACCGTTTTGCTCTTGTTCTTGTTCTTCTTCATCATCATCTCTGTTTCGTTCGTCTTCATTTTTTGCGGATGATGCTTTTCCAAGTTCAGCTCTCTTCATCGCACTGTTGAGTCTACAGTACATGTGCTGAGCAGATAAAGACAACTTGACGAGAGTATCGCGTAGCTCATTCCACTCATCCCATGCGTCATTCATTCTAGAATCACTTTTTCCCAACCTTTGCTGTTTCATGATCTCAATCTTTCCTTCCGTTTGGTTCTTCGATGAAAGTTCATCCTCATCGCTATTATTAGGAATTTCAACATAAAAGAATTCAGCCAATTCTGACGCAATTAAATGGACGTGAAATCCAGCTCTCCCCTTCAAATTCGGAAATAACATCTTCATCACCTCTGACTTATCGTCATGTATACTATCTACATCACAGTACTCCTCCATAGATACGTCCTCATGGTTTTTAATTTTTTTGGATACTGCCTTTCCATACGTGTCAAATAATGAAATGATTTGTTTGTATGCCTTTGGAGGGAGTCTAAACGCTAGTAGACTGACCATGGATTCCGCTTCCTTCCGTAACGTATCAGAAGACTTTTCATAATGCAAATCTTTCTGTAACGCCGTGTAATCATTTGAATTATGACGAGTTTCTTCTACCCATGCATATCGTTTAAACTTTTGACGGCGTCTTTGATTATTACTCCAAAAGAATGGTGATTCAAGACACATTTCTCGAGCAAGCATGAGAGTAGATACATCCTGTTGAAAGTTTTGACGATTGATATTCGGTGAAAAATTGTCATCGCGCCAGAGTTGTGTCATACCAAGTATTTCATCAAACTGAACAATTGGTTCCTTTTTGGACAATTCCAACTTTTCCATTTCATAGTTTAACTTTGGATCATCTGTATTTAGATCTACATTTCGTTGTATGTCCACTGGCCCGGCAAAGAACTGTGCTAAAAGTGATTTTATCCATGGAAAATCCTCCAAGCTCGCATCTATCTTCTCTTTGTTCTTCTTTGTCGATTGCTTACGTTTTGTTATAGTTTTGACTTCACTTGATTTTGAAAAATAAGTATCTATAGCTCCAATGATCGTTTGATGATCCGTAATCCTTTTACGAGTCTCTTCATTCCTCTTTTTCTTCCTACCACGTTTTGTTGCATTCACTTGATTGTACATGTCCATTTCCTTTTCCATTTCTTGTTCAAATTCTTGTATTTTATCTTGTAATTCCAAGATAGCTGAATGTGAAATATGTGGTGCTATATAATCAAAGAGCATTTGTGCATTTTTCTTCGTTTGTTGTAGTGGTTGAGTCAATTTTGGGATTAAATTAGACGATTTTTTCGGTTTCTTTGTTGTCTTTGTCATTCGTTTTCGTTTCGCTTTTTGCTTTGGAACGTCCTCCCGTTTGACGTTAGTATCATGATCGAACTCATGATTGTCATTTAATAGATCTAATAAGGATGATGATGTTTCTGGTTCATGATGATCATCCGTTTCTTGCACAGTGGACAATCCTCTTATATACTGTTTCAAATGTTGAGCAGTAGATGTACGCCTTGTCAAGTTCTTTACGCCTGGAGATGGAAAAGATGGTACAGTAGTATACAATCGACGACCGCTACAATTAAGACGTACAAGTCTTTTAGAACATGGAGTACTTTCCGTACTAACTCGTTGGCATATAGTTTTCCATAC
>Ga0213868_10001511_pt1 | contig 22494 bp, 27 predicted proteins | sample PICome_9_FD_160087 | JGI IMG/M metagenome (GOLD analysis project Ga0213868, IMG submission 160087) | Coastal seawater microbial communities near Pivers Island, North Carolina, United States - PICO127 | ecosystem: Environmental > Aquatic > Marine > Coastal | place: USA: North Carolina... | reverse complement strand
CGACGTCGCAGGCGTTATGCATACGGCAGAACCGACCAAAACCGGGATCGACATGTATATGGGTTCCGGCGGCGCACCCGAAGGCGTGCTAGCGGCAGCCGCTCTCAAGTGTATGGGCGGACAGATTCTTGGCCGCCTGATCTTTCGCAATGACGATGAACGCGGACGTGCCACCAAAGCCGGCATCACCAACTTTGATCGCGTCTACACCCGCGATGACATGGTGACTGGTGACGTGATTTTCGCGGCAACTGGCGTGACAGATGGATCGCTTGTGCCAGGGATCAAACGTGAAGTTGGTTTTGTAACAGCTGAAACAATTCTGATGCGATCCAAAACCGGCTCTGTGCGGCGGATGATTTACCGCAATCCAATTGGCTAAAACAACAATTTCATGATTGTATCGATTAGGGCGTGGCGCAGGCTGCGCCCTTTCTATATTGTGCGTCAGCATGAACACACCACAAGATAAAGCGTTTCTAGGCATTGCACCTTCGGCCACAGGCCGCCGCTGGGTTGGTCCTACCGGCGAAGAAGACCGCTTGGCCGAAGCGATGGCCCAAGACACACAACTTCCAGCGCCTCTATGCCGGATTTTGGTTCGTCGGGGTGTGAATGCCCAAGATGCGGCGGCCTTTCTGTCCCCCACACTACGCGACCTACTGCCTGATCCACGCACCCTCAAAGACATGGATGCCGCGACAACGCGTTTTCTAGCAGCCCTCGATCACACAGAACGCGTCGCCATCTTCGCTGATTATGATGTCGACGGTGGGACTTCAGCCGCACTTTTGATCAATTGGTTGCGCGACATGGGGCTGGCCGCGACGCTATATGTCCCCGACCGGATCGACGAAGGTTACGGTCCCAATGACGAAGCTATGGCAGCGCTGGCCCGGAACCACGACCTGATCATTTGCGTCGATTGCGGCACCCTTTCACACGGCCCCATAGCCGCCGCAAAAGGTGCCGATGTTATTGTGCTCGACCACCACTTGGGCGGAGAGACTCTGCCCGATGCAGTGGCCGTTGTGAACCCGAACCGGCAGGACGAAAGTGGCGCGCTGGCGCATCTTTGCGCGGCAGGCGTCGTATTCATGATGCTGGTCAATGCCAACCGTGTCCTGCGCGAGGGCGGACACAAGGGACCCGATCTCATCGGGATGCTTGATCTTGTCGGGCTGGCGACCGTGGCAGACGTCGCCCCGCTGGTGGGCGTGAACCGTGCATTCGTGCGGCAAGGTTTGACAGTCATGGCGCGCCGCAACCGGATTGGCATGACTGCATTGTCTGACGTGGCGGGCTTGGATCAAGCACCGACCAGCTATCACCTTGGATTTCTACTTGGGCCGCGGGTCAATGCCGGTGGCCGGATTGGCAAGGCGGATCTAGGCGCGCGCCTGCTGTCGACCAATGATAAACACGAGGCAGAATCAATCGCCGCCAAACTGGATGAATTGAACACTGACCGTCGCGAAGTCGAAGCACAGGTGCGCGAACTGGCGCTCGAACAAGCGACCGCGCGCGGGCTGGACGGCCCTCTGGTTTGGGCCGCTGGCGAAGGCTGGCATCCGGGCGTGGTCGGCATTGTCGCCGCGCGATTGAAGGAAGCCACCAACCGCCCTGCGATTGTGATCGGCCTTGATGGGAACGAAGGCAAAGGATCGGGGCGATCTGTTTCTGGCATCGACTTGGGCGCCGTCATCCAACGGGCAGCCGCAGAAGGGCTGTTGATCAAAGGTGGCGGGCACAAAATGGCCGCAGGTCTGACCGTCGCACGGGATCAGCTTGAACCGGCGATGGAACGCTTGAGTGAGCTACTAGCAAAACAGGGAGCGGGCGATATCGGCCCTGCCGACCTGAAAATCAGCGGTATTTTGATGCCTGGGGCCGCGACAATCGAGTTGGTCAACCAGATCGAAGATGCAGGCCCCTTCGGTGCGGGTGCCCCTGCCCCGCGCTTTGCTTTTCCCGATTGCCAAATTCATTTCGCCAAACAAGTCGGCGCCAATCATCTAAAAATCAGCTTTGGCGACGGCATAAGCGGCCGGATTGATGCGATCAGTTTCGGGGCGATGGACGGGCCAATGGGTCCGATGTTGCTGGCTCATAACGGTGCGCGTTTTCATTTGGCGGGCCGGCTGGAAATCAACACTTGGCAAGGACGGCAATCAGTTCAGTTGCGTCTCGAAGACGCTGCACCTGCTCACTGAATTAATCCGACAAAAAAGCGCAAATAGCCTCTTGCGTGCCACGCCCAGTTTCCCTAAAAGCGGCGCACTAACTGCGGTCCCTTCGTCTATCGGTTAGGACGCCAGGTTTTCAACCTGGAAAGAGGGGTTCGATTCCCCTAGGGACTGCCATTAGTAACCCCTCACCAGATATGACACATTGAACGTCGATTTAGCGTTTCACTGTCATGGCCCTTGCGCTAAGTTTTCCGTCAGAAAATGCGCAAAGGAAACACTATGCCGTTAAAATATCTGCACACGATGGTTCGGGTCAAAGACCTTGAAAAATCCATCGCCTTCTACGAATTGCTTGGGCTGAAAGAAACCCGCAGGTTTGACCATGAAGGCGGACGTTTCACGCTGATTTTCATGGCGCCTCCTAGCCAAGAGGAATGCCCAGTTGAATTGACTTATAACTGGGACGGTGATGATGATTTGCCCGCAGACGGGCGGCATTTTGGCCATCTGGCATACCTTGTTCCAAACATTTACGAGACTTGCCAACACCTTATGGACAATGGCGTCACCATTAATCGTCCTCCCCGCGATGGGCATATGGCGTTTGTGCGATCCCCGGACAATATCTCGATCGAATTACTGCAAGAAGGTGATGACCTGCCAAAGGCCGAACCCTGGGCAAGCATGGAAAACACTGGGCATTGGTAAGGCCGGCCTTCATCGCAGCATTTTGCCTGTTGGCCTCACAGGCCGACGCTTGCCGCTTGGCCTTGGTGCTTGCGATGGACGTGTCGTCGTCTGTCGATGATGCGGAAGACCAGCTACAGCGAAACGGACTTGCGGCGGCACTTGTGTCACCGCAAGTCATAGACGCCTTTTTTATCAGCCCTGATCCTGTCGCCTTACAGATATTTGAATGGAGCGGGCCGGGGCATCAAACTGATATTACCGACTGGACGATGATCCAATCGCCAGCTGATTTGCTGGCTGTCTCTGAAAAGCTGTCCAACAGCGTACGCAGTGCCAGTGGTCTGCCTACCGCGATGGGGTACGCGTTGGCACATGCGTCGATCCAGCTACAAAATGCCCCAAAATGCCTATTTCAAACCATCGACGTCGCGGGCGACGGACCTAACAACACCGGTTTTGGGCCTGGGAGCGTTTTTGCGTCGTTCCCCTTTGATGGCGTTACTGTGAACGGCCTGGTGATCAGCGCGGGCGAAAATAAGGCACAAGCCTATTATCAAGCCGAAGTCATTCGCGGCCCCTTATCTTTTGTCGAGGTTGCTGATGGATTTGCTGATTTCGAAGCTACGATGCAGCGCAAATTGATCCGCGAACTTACCGTGCAAGTCGTTGGCCACGTAGCACCACAGACAGAGGACCACGGATGATACGTCTAGTCCTGTTCCTGATGCTCTTGCCGGGGCTGGCACATGCGGCCTGCAGGCAAGCGTTGTCGATGGGGCTGGATGTTTCTGGCTCTGTTGATGATGATGAATATCGTTTGCAGCTTGATGGGGTCATTGCCGCGTTGAATGCGCAGGCTGTTAAAGACGTGTTGTTCATGCAACCAGAGGCGCCAATCCGCCTTCATGTCTATGAATGGAGCGGCCCGATCAATCAGACAATTATCGTGCCGTGGACGGCGATTGAAGGCCCTGCCGATTTGGCACAGGTCACGCGACAACTGCTTGCGCATACCCGTGGCGTGCGGGCGCCGACGACCGCTATCGGATCAGCTATTCTTGCTGGTTATACCTATCTTGAAGCGCATCCTGATTGCTGGAAACGCACGCTAGATTTGTCCGGAGATGGTGAAACGAACGTCGGCCCCTTGCCCGAAACGATTGGCGAAAACCTCCGACCAGTTGGTGTTACGGTGAATGGCCTTGTCGTCGGTGCAGGTGATCCAGATGGCGATGACGAGCGTTTTGTCGATATCAAGCAGCTGTCTTCCTACTACCGCGCAAATGTTATGCGGGGCCCCGGCGCCTTTGTTGAAGTGGCATTAGGGTACGAGGATTACGCTGCCACAATGGAGCGAAAGCTGTTGCGTGAACTGGCAAGCATCGCAATTGGGCAAGCTGACCTAGACCGCATCTCGCGTGCTGATTGATTACACAGTAACTGCATCACCCAAGGCGAAAATAAGTGGGTCGATACTTTTACATACCGACCCACAAAAAACCTAACCCTCGTTAAATACACAACTAAAAGTTGTATTCTCTTATTGAATGCAATTTAGACATAAATAGGGTTCAATCAAACAGATCAATAAATATACCGAATTTGTTCTGTCCAGTAACGCTCAACCCGTCGAAGGGCAGCTGCGATGTCTTCTACCCCGTCTTGATCGAGGACGTTGCGGTTCATCAATCCCTCAGCATGTGTCCTGAACAGTTTTGAGACCACCAAATGCACCCCCCGGCCCTTTTCAGTCAGGCGCACCCGCACAGAGCGACGGTCAATTTCGCTACGCTCATGGTGCATGTAGCCCGCATCAACGAGTTTTTTCAGATTATAGGACACGTTAGACCCTTGGTAATAGCCGCGCGATTTCAGTTCTCCGGCGGTAACTTCGTTGTCGCCGACATTGAACAGCAGCAAGGCCTGCACCGGATTAATCTCAAGCAGACCAAGACGTTCGAACTCGTCCTTGATCACGTCCAGCAGCAGTCGGTGCAACCTTTCAACAAGGGTCAACGCATCAAGGTAGGCCGTCATAAATGCGGCGCTTTCAGTGCTGGATATACCCGTGTTTGGGGGATCACCCATTTCGCTATGAATTGTCATTTTCAGTGCTCCGCTCTCAACTTGGGAATGGAATAAATCGAAATCAACAAAATTTAGTTAAGCGTAGAATGGTTTTATAACCTTGTCCGCTAAGCGGGTTTGGTTACACCTTGCGCCCCGTCAGCAATCTGCGAGACAAGATCAAGGTATTCCTCTGGCACGGCAAACTGCCCCCCGACCCAGCCATAAATATCATGATCATTTTCTGACAAAAGCTGGTCATAAAGCACGAGCGCATCATCTGTGAAACCAGCCAGATTTGCATCTGCAAAAGCCTGCAAGATCAAATCCATCTCTTTGATGCCACGCCGCATTGACCGCATGCGCAGCCGTTTAATCATGGTTTCGCGATCTTCGGTCATTCGGGATCTTTCAGTGCCGCGCGCAGTCGCTTTTCCAAACGCCCCAGTTTTTCACCAGACTGCGCTATTTGGCTGCGCAGCGCCCGCATTTCAGCCAACAGGTCCAGCACATCATCGGACAGATCATTCGCTTCATCCGGCGCATCCGGACCGTCACCAGCGCCGGTCAAAAGCCAGCTCATCGAAACACCAAGGATACCCGACATCATCTGTAGACGGTTGGCGCGTGGTTCTTTCAGGTCGTTTTCCCAGCTGGTCATTGTGACTGGTTTGACACCTAATTTGCTCGCGAACGCCGCCTGACTGAGACCCGCCGCTTCTCGGGCAGCAGCAAGCCTGTCCCCGAATGTCGCGGTATCTTCGCTAAACCAACCGTGGTCTTCCGTCATCTCTAACTCCTTGATGCTTGCCATGATGCATGCTTGCGTCCTATGTCACACACCTACCCTTTTTACCACCGGATGCCACAAATGACCTTTCTTTCTGCGACACTCGACCGCGTCAAACCGTCTCCGACAATCGCGGTGACCACCAAGGCCCAAGAGCTGAAGGCCGCTGGCCGTGATGTCATTGGGCTGGGTGCAGGCGAACCTGATTTCGACACCCCCCAGAACATCAAGGATGCAGGGATCGCCGCCATCACGGCAGGCAAGACGAAATACACGGCTGTTGACGGCATTCCAGAGCTAAAGCAGGCGATTTGCGCGAAATTCATCCGCGACAATGAACTGACCTATACCCCGTCCCAAGTGACAATCGGCACTGGTGGCAAGCAGGTCCTGTATAACGCGTTTATGGCGACGCTGAATGCAGGTGACGAAGTGATCATCCCCGCACCTTATTGGGTCAGCTATCCCGATATGGTTCTACTTGCAGGCGGCACACCTGTCACCGTCGAAGCCCAGCTTGAGGCTAGCTTCAAAATCACTGCCGCCCAACTTGAGGCCGCGATCACGCCGAAAACAAAGTGGTTCTTGTTCAACTCGCCGTCAAATCCGACGGGCGCTGGCTATAGCTGGTCAGAGCTGAAGGAACTTACAGACGTCCTACTGCGCCATCCTCATGTCTGGATCATGACAGACGACATGTATGAACATCTGGCCTACGGGAACTTCAAGTTCTGCACGCCCGCCCAAGTTGAACCGCTACTTTATGATCGCACACTGACCGTAAACGGTGTGTCCAAAGCCTATGCGATGACAGGCTGGCGTATCGGCTATGCTGCTGGGCCAGAGCTTTTGATCAAAGCGATGCGCAAGGTGCAATCGCAATCAACATCAAACCCGTGTTCCGTCAGCCAATACGCGGCCGTCGAAGCGCTCAATGGCACGCAAGATTTTCTAGCCCCCAACAATATGCTGTTTGAACGCCGTCGCGACCTTGTCGTCGCAATGCTGAACCAAGCACCCGGAATCATCTGCCCAGAACCCGAAGGCGCATTCTACGTCTATCCGTCCATTGCAGGTTGCTTGGGTAAAACATCACCCGCAGGCACAGTGATCGACAATGACGAGGTCTTTGCGACCGCATTGCTGGAAGAAACTGGCGTTGCGGTAGTCTTTGGCGCGGCCTTTGGACTGAGCCCTAATTTCCGCGTCAGCTATGCAACCTCTGACGAAGCCCTTAAAGAGGCCTGCCAGCGGATCATCAATTTCTGCAAAGCTCTGACGTGACCGGATTTCCTGATCTATATTTTCGGGTGCGCGATAATGGCGCGGTGGTCTTCCGTGTGGACGGAGAAAACCGTGACCGCAGGCTCGAGTTCGACCAAATCGCTGTGGTCAACACCAACCGGGGCGATTTCAAAGTGCTGGGCGATCACATCCTGACCGACGCAGAGCGTGATACGATCACAGGATGGATGAACGCACGGCTAGACCTGCTGGCCGTGCGACAAATGGACGATATTCACCGTGCTATTGATCAGATCAACATCACAAGTCATTGGGTGCAATCCAAAGCGACGGATGCACAGTTGGAACAGGTGACCGAAGAATTGCTGATCGCAATGCACGATTTGCGCAGCAATTTGGTGCGCAAAAAGGCAGATCGCGCGACCAAGGGTTAAGTGCCAATATTAGCATGGAAAAGGCAGGACAACATACGGCTGCCCTGCCCTGATTTCTGGCGTATTTAGATTTAATTACCCATCGTGTGACCGCTATGGTCCATCGTGCCGTGATCGCCCATTTTACGCTCTTCCACGTTGAATTCGATCTCGAGCGCGCCTGCGTTTTCAAACATCAGGGTTGCAGGAATTTCTTCGCCGACCTCAAACGGATCGCCACCCAGCCCCATAAACATGATGTGCAGTCCGCCTGGCATCAGTGTCACGGTTTCGCCCGGCTGCAGTGTGATCCCGTCCTCTAGCTGCATCATGCGTGCGATATCGCCGTCCATTTCGGTTGTGTGGATTTCGACGCGCGGGAAAGCGGCTGTAACAGCCACCAGCCGATCAGTGGTGGTGCCATTGTTGGTGATCTTCATAAAGCCGCCGCCAGTTTGGGCGGTCTTGGCGGTCTCGAACGCCATTGGATGATCAACGACGATATCGCCGACTTTATATTCATGTGCCGACAGGGTTGTTGCCAGCGAACACAAAGCGGCTGCGGTCAGTGTGATAAGTTTCATAAGTTCTCTCCGAAAGCTGTGCCCGTTCTACCGGGTCACGTATGGTTTGATTGTGTAATTAGACAGTCATCAAACCATGGGAGGTGCGCGGACAGGGCGCGACGGATCGGGAACAAACGAGGGCTGCGGCAACGCCGCTAAAGCGCTATGTGTGGCCAGAATAACCGAATGTGGCGCCACACAGGACGCACCCACAGGCGGCAAAGCGACGTTATCGACTAAGCGACACGCATCACAGGTCTGGCCACCGCTGTGCCCGCCAAACCCGTCATCAGCGCAAATATCGGCGTAAGTACCGCCAGCCGCGAGATAGGCGTTCAGGCTTTCAGTCGCGGCACGGGACTCAAACCGATGCGCCAAGCCCGAACTGGCCATTGCGACAAACAGCGCAAAGACAATCATCAATCGGGCAAGGAGGAGCTTTTTCAACTGCATCTTGATGTTATTATAATACTGCGCAACGCGGGGTTCCAGACCCTGCGCTACAATAATTGGTCAAACAGACTGCGGGAGCGGGCGACCTTCATCCCACGCGATGATGTTATCCAAGGCCATCTGCCCCATCGCCTCGCGCACTTCGAGCGCCGCCGTCCCCAAATGGGGCAGCAAAACGACGTTCTCCATCGCGCGAAATGCGTCAGGCACAACAGGTTCTGCGGCAAAGACATCCAGTCCCGCACCTGCAATCTGGCCTGCCTGCAAAGCCGCAATCAAAGCAGGTTCATCCACCACATCACCACGTGCGATATTGACGAAGATAGCCGTGGACTTCATCGCGGCCAAGGCTGCGGCATCGATCATATGCGTGTTCGCACCACCGCCTGGCACAGTAACAACAACGATATCGCAAGCCGCCATCAACTCTTGCAGAGTGTCCACCTGACGGGCGGGCAAATCGACCGCCTTTTGCGAACGGTTAAAATACAGAACCGGCATTTCGAACCCGTAATGACAGCGGCGCGCGACAGCCTGACCAATACGGCCCATGCCGACGATCCCCACTGTTTTGCCTGTTACATGGGTGCCAAGCATCTGCGTCGGGCCCCAGCCGCCCCATTTGTCGGCACGTACCAAACGCTCACCCTCGCCCGCGCGACGGCAGGTGGACAGGATCAACGTCAGGCCAATATCAGCAGTTGCGTCAGTAACCACATCAGGGGTGTTTGAAACGGCCACACCCGCTTTGGCCGCAGCCGCGGCGTCAATGTGGTTATATCCGACACCAAAGTTCGCCAGCACACCGCAGCGGATATCGCCCGTGAAAGCATCGGCCGTGAATTGATCGCCCAAGGTGGGCAAGATCGCATCATAGTCTCGCAGCGCCGCCGCAGCCTCGGCCACGGTCAACCCGTCAGCGGTGTCGCGGACAGTCACATCATAGCGCGTGCGCGCGGCGGCAAGGTTTGCATCAGGCAAAAGCCGCGTAATCAATAGTTTTTTCTTCAATGCAAGCGCCCTCCGATTGGCACAGGTTGGTCGGGGCCGACCAAAACGACCTCTCCGGTTTCATCTGGCATGCCAAGGACCAGAACCTCGGACATGAATTTACCAATTTGACGGGGCGGGAAATTGACGACAGCAAGCACTTGTTTGCCAACCAATCTCTCTGGCGAATAGTGCGCCGTGATCTGGGCAGAGGTCTTTTTCTCGCCGATCTCATCCCCGAAATCGATCCACAGTTTGATCGCAGGCTTGCGCGCCTCCGGATAGGGTTCAGCCCGCAGGACGGTGCCAACGCGCACGTCAACTTTTAGGAAATCATCGAATGAAATTTCACTCATTTGATAGCTCGCGGGACCGATTGGCAGCAGCAGAAACTGCGCGGCGCAGCAATGGCGGAAAGCCGGTCTCGGCATCCATCAGCACCTCAAGTGCTGCTTGGGTTGTGCCATGAGGCGAGGTTACATTGATCCGCAATTGGGTGGGCGTTTCATCCACGTCCTCTGCCAACTCTCCTGCACCGCCGACCGTGGCCTTGGCCAATTGCATCGCCAAATCAGCGGGCAAACCTTCGGCTTCGCCCGCAGCAGCGAGCGCTTCGATCAGGTGAAACACATAGGCAGGGCCAGAGCCGGACACCGCAGTGACCGCATCCATCTGTCCTTCGTTATCCAAGCGGACAGTTTGACCAATCGACAGCAAAAGCCCATCAGCCAAATCCATATCATCAGGTGTGACATTGGTGTTGCCGATTAGCGCCGTGATACCACGGCCAACAGCGGCAGGCGTGTTCGGCATCGCACGCACGATTGGGGTTTTTTCACCCAACATCGCCTCAAAGGTGGCAATCGGTGTGCCCGCCGCAATTGAAATGACCAAAGTATGCCCATTGCCCAACACTTTTACGTCAGGCAACGCATCCGCCATCATCTGCGGTTTGACAGCAATAATCGCAATCGCAGGATTGTCAGGCAAATCACCGCCAATATGCACGCCCTGTTCCTTGAGCCACACAGACGGATGTGGATCAATGACCCAAACCGACTTGGCCGGTAACCCGGAACGCAGCCAGCCATTCAGCATAGCAGAGCCCATTTTCCCGCAACCTAGCAAAACCAGCCCGCGCGCTGCGACATCATTCATGTTCATGGATGCACCTCTTGTATATCTCGCAAAAGGTTACGGAAACGTAAGGTGGGTTTAAACCCACCTTAGCAACAATTTTAGGCCCGCCCGTAAGCACCGCCAATAGCGACCTGCACGGCGTCTTGCGGCGTGCGGTCCGCCCATGTGACCAGTTGGATCGCAGGGTAGTACTGCTCGCAGGCAGCAACAGCCGCAGATATCATTGTGTCAACTTGATCTGGCCCAGCAACCTGATCCCCGCTCAACATCAGCCCATAGCGGTAAACCATCAGCTTTTGTTCATCCCACCACGTAAAGGCACCCGCCCAACAGCGGTCATTGATGGTGTTCAATGTTTCGTACAGGGCCGGCATCCGGTCTTCGGGCGGCTCCATGTCAAAGGTACAGATCAAACGAAGCGTTTCATCATATGCAGACCAAGCAAGCGTAATTGAATACGTCCGCCATTGGCCCTCGACGGCCATCGCGATCTGGTCGTCGTGAATGCGGTCAAACTCCCACGCGTGGTGCTCTGCGATATGTTCCACCAGATCAATCGGGTGGAGATCTTCTGCATCAGGGAAATGCTCGGACAATGCCATGTGCTTTGCCTCACTGCGTTGGCGAAGGGGACATGGCAGTGCCCCAGCGCTAGATAACTGCTCTAGGGACGGTGTTGTTCACCTTTATCCCCTACTACATATCGTGGACCGAAGGGATCCTAGCTGTAAAGCCATTTCTTGGGGATAAAAGGGAGTATGCGGCGCGTCAGACAAAAAACATGTGGATATGTCGTCCGAATTTGGCATTTTGTGGCGCGCAAGTTTGTAGGGCGGGGGTTTCCCCCCGCCGGTAGATTTATTCAGTTTAGAGATTGCCGATGGGGACAAACCCCACCGTGCGAAGATTTACTTTTTCGCTTCTAACGCCGCGATCCGTACCGCTAGCGCGTCGTTTTCTTCGCGGGCCTTTTGGGCCATCGCACGTACCGCGTCGAACTCTTCACGAGTAACAAAGTCGCGATCTGCCAACCAGCGGTCCATCATCGATGACATCGCGGTTTGCGCCTCGTCTTTGGCACCTTGGGCCACGCCCATTGCATTTGTCATCAGTTGGCTGATGTCATCGAGGATTTTATTGTTAGTCATTAGGTTCTCCAATCGCTTTGTCCTCTATATGGTGCCTACGGCGCGTTCGGACAAGCGGGCATTGTCTGGTTGACTTTGACGCATGCACCGACAAGGAATGGCGGCATGTTTGCAGCAATCCCCTTTCCCAATATCTCGCCGGAGATATTCGCGTTTTCCGTTGGCGGCTTTGAGATCGCTCTGCGCTGGTATGCGATGGCCTATATTGTGGGTATCGCGCTAGGTTGGCAGTTGATCAAATTCGCGCTGAACCGGCCCGCGCTGTGGCGCAACGGGCCGCCGATGAAGGTGTCGCAGCTCGAAGACTTGCTAACGTATATCGTGATCGGCGTGATTGGCGGGGGGCGCATGGGCTATGTGCTATTCTATAAGCCCGCTGAATTTCTGTCCGCTCCGCTTGATGTCTTTAAAATCTGGGAAGGTGGGCTGTCATTTCATGGCGGTTTTCTGGGTGTGGTCGTCGCAGTCTTTGTGTTTAGCAAACGCCAAAAGGTATCTGTGCCGGATTTGGCAGACATTATTGCCGTTTCCGCAGCACCCGCGATTTTTCTTGTCCGCATCGCAAACTTCATCAACGCCGAGCTTTGGGGGCGTCCTACGGACCTGCCTTGGGGCGTCGTCTTTCCGGGCCAAGCTGCCCAAGCCTGTGCAACAGCGTTAGAACCTTGCGTGCGTCACCCCTCACAGCTTTACGAAGCTGGGCTAGAAGGGCTGCTGCTGGGCACTATCCTGATGCTGATGGCGTTCCGCTTTGGCGCGCTGAAAAAACCGTGGCTCCTGTCTGGTGTCTTCTTCATGGGCTACGGCATCGCGCGTTTCATGGTCGAATTCGTGCGCCAACCGGACGCGCAATTTGTCACGGTCGGAAATGAGCTTGGGCTGGCCTTCCATGTAAACGGCATCGGCCTGACGATGGGCCAAACCCTGACACTGCCGATGATCCTTGCGGGCCTGGCAGTTGTGCTGATGGCATGGCGCAGATGACGGTCTTGGGTGATCTTTTGGTCGCCCGCATCGCGCGGACCGGCCCGATCAGTTTGGCCGACTACATGGCAGACTGCTTGATGCATCCCGTCCACGGCTATTACGCCACCCGTGATCCGTTTGGGCAAAACGGCGATTTCATCACCGCCCCCGAGATTAGCCAGATGTTTGGCGAACTTATCGGTTTGTCACTGGCACAATCATGGATCGACCAAGGCAAACCCGCGCCCTTTACCTTGGCAGAGCTGGGTCCGGGACGCGGCACATTGATGGCGGACATCCTGCGCGCCACCAAAGCTGTGCCGGGTTTCCATGATGCTATGGCCGTCCACTTTGTTGAAACCTCACCCACTTTACGCAAGGTCCAAGCGAAAACCGTCCCCGATGCCCACTGGCAAGACAGTGTGGCCACCCTGCCCGAGCAACCGCTATTCCTGATCGCCAACGAATTCTTTGATGCGCTACCAATCCGGCAGTTCGTACGGACAGGCGACGCGTGGCGCGAAAAGATGGTGGGGTTGACCGATGATGAACTAAGCTTTGGACTGTCTACCGCGGCACCACTTGCCCTGCATGAACCGAGGCTTGCCGATACCGCCGAAGGTGATCTGATAGAGCATTGCACCGCCCTGCCTGCAATCATGCAAACGATTGGGCAATTGATAGACACACACGGCGGCACCGCACTGGTCATCGACTATGGGGATTGGCAGTCACAAGGGGACACACTGCAGGCGCTTAAGGCGCATGATCATGTGGACCCGCTTGCGACACCCGGCGAAAGTGACCTCACCGCACACGTTGATTTCGCGGCAATCGCACACAACGCTCCCCCTGCAAAATTCACACGACTGACGACGCAGGGTGTGTACCTTGAACGGCTAGGGATCACCGCACGTGCGCAGATCCTCGCGCAACGGCTTACTGGCCCCACCCGCGACGCACACATCAAAGCACATCGGCGCTTGACCCACCCTGCAGAAATGGGTGACCTATTTAAAGTGATGGGAATTTATCCCGCCACCGCAACTCCGCCATCTGGGTTAGAGCCATGACACTGGACATTATACAACATCCGCTTTTGGCGGGAACACGGCACGGGTTCTTTGGCCGCGGTGGTGGTGCATCGTCGGGCGTATTCTCTGGGCTGAACTGTGGGTTTGGCAGTTCCGACCAGCGCGACATTGTGCATATCAACCGCGCACGGGTGGCAGGCGCGATGGACGTTGAAATTGATGACCTCATTGGAGTGCATCAAATCCACTCCGCGGATGCAGTAATAATCAATGCACCACATGCGCAGGCACCAAAAGCGGACGCCATGGTCACTGCCACAAAGGGGATCGCATTGGGCATCCTGACGGCCGATTGTCAGCCCGTTCTATTTGCCGACAAAAAGGCAGGCGTAATCGGAGCCGCGCACGCAGGCTGGAAAGGCGCGTTAGGCGGCGTGCTCGACGCGACTGTGGCGCAGATGGAGACCCTTGGCGCTGCACGCGCGGACATCGTAGCCGTGATCGGACCCTCAATCAGCCAAACCAACTACGAAGTCGGACCGGAACTGCGCGAAAGCTTTGTTGCGACCGACCCAGACCATGCACAGTTTTTCACGGCCGGTAAGGGTGATCGTTTTCAATTTGATCTGCCCGCCTTCGGGCTGCACCGCCTTAAACAGATTGGCGTCGCAAGTGCGGCGTGGACTGGACATTGCACCTATGCGGATGCAAAGCGATTCTATAGCTACCGTCGGTCGGTTCACCAAAAGCAGGCGGACTACGGGCGACTTATTGCCACAATTCGGCTCTGAAGCTGCAAACAAAGGCAGAATGGGGCGAAACCGCCGCAGTTCAGTCGTCGCGGCAACAAGGAACCCCATGTCGCAAACCAATTTGTGTGTGTTTTTTCAATATATTGCTGAGGGCAATTGAACCAACTCGGTAAAAAATGAAGAAATTTGCCCTTCGTCAAATTCTCGCCAGTTTAAGACGTCATCTTCTTCACAATGCCCTCGCCAAAAGAGGGCTCTTAAGAAGAAGGTATCAAAAATGAAAAGTCGTTGGCAGAAATCCTTGGAAGCCGCTGTAGCAGCATATGACACCCCAATGCCTTGGGAGCGCGGTGCGCCACGCAAGGCGATGATTATGCGTCGCAAAGAGCGGGCAAATGAAGAAGCCCAATCAACGGTTTTACAGGCGCAAAGCGCCTAGATCCCCTCTTTAAAGATCGCTGTCGCCAACAGCTTTTGTCGCGAAGTTTCGCGGCCTGTGGCGGCACGAAAGCTTGAGGTTCGACGTCTTGATCAGTCCACGCGTGGGCTGTGATGACCGAAGCCGCAGGCGCAACAGACGAACACGTGTATTTTAAACAGTAACCCTTGTTGACCTCAGATGTTGTGCGGTGGGCCCAGCAACTGATGTGAACCCTGATAGATAGGCTTTCGCATGAACCAGCCCCTTTCCGCTTCGTTTTCACAAGTAACACACCACAACAGCCGTCCCGCATCGTTGCGTCAGGACGCACTTGATGCCTTTGCGCCGCTTCCGCCAGAGCTGCCGATGCGCAAGTACGAGATCATGTATCTTGATCGTGACGGGCAATTGCGTGACATCCGCCGGACAGCCCGCGCTCACACCGTTTATGAGCAAGCGTTTTGCGTCCTCAAACAAGGCGCATTGGTCACTTCGGAAAATGGCATTATCGCCGTTGAAGATGTCTTGCCGGGCGATAAATTGCGCCTTGGTGACGGCAGCTTTGAAACTGTCCAATGGCGCGGCTGCATTACCATCCAGCCAAACCGCCCCGCCGAGAACAGCCCCTTGCCCACGCTGACCCGTCTGACCGCGGACGCAATGGGATATAACCGCCCTTCGCCTGATCTTGTGCTTGGATATGGCGCGCGTATTTTGCACCGCGCCGCTGGCATCCGCCGCGTAAGCGGTAGCGACGCCGCATTTATCCCCGCGTCTGATTTCGTGGACGGCAATAACGTCTTGTCACTGCGTCCTACAACGCCATTTGCTGTCTACCAATTCGGTTTTGAAAAACAGCAAAGCCTTGAAGTGAACGGTGTTGAAATCGAAACGCTGCACCCGGGCACCGCATTCAACCTTGGCTTACGTGGTGCGGCCTTGCGCGCCTACTTGGCCCTGTTCCCGCACAAGCAGTCTTTCGAAGACTTTGGCATGCTCGACTGCCCACGTCTGCGCTTGCGTGATCTAGAACTGCTAGAGTGATTTTGGATGTGGGGTGATCTTAACGGATCGCCCCCAAAACCGCGTCATCATCAAAACGGCAGCTACAGCAAGGCCGATCACAAGGCCCAGCCACAAACCAACGCCGCCCATGTTAAACTTGAACGCCAAAATATAGCTGACGGGCAGGCCAATCACCCAATAGCTGAATGTGGCCATAATCATCGGCACCGTTGTGTCTTGAACACCGCGTAGCAGGCCCAAGGCCAACACCTGCAAACCATCAACCAACTGGAACAATGCGGCAACCATAATCAAGCTCGCGCCAATCCGCAGCAGCGTCGCGCGCTCCGGCTCCGCAGGATCGATAAACAAGGACACGAGGGTTTCGGGAATCGCCAAAAAGATCAGTGATGTCACGACCGCATAGATTGCCGACATGCCAATCGCAGTGATCCCGCCACGGCGCAAAGATGCCTTGTCCCTGCGGCCCAGCGCCCGCCCTGCGCGTACCGTTGCCGCCTGACTAAAACCGATATGGACCATGAATGTCAGGCTCGCCAATTGGATGGCGATGCCGTGTGCCGCCAATTCAAGCGGCCCGATCCAACCCATCATCACGGCAGACGCGCTAAACAATCCGCCCTCAGCCAAAGATGTCAGCCCGATAGGCCAGCCCAACTTGTAGACACGCTTCATAATCTCGCTATCGCTACGCCAAAAATTCTTGAACAATTGAAACTGCGGCAGGACACGCAAGATATAAATGACCAAGATCAGAACAGTGATCGTGGTCACTGTCAGCGATGCGATTGCTGCGCCTTTGATGCCCAGCTCGGGCATGCCCCAATTTCCGAAAATCAGCGCATAGTTTACAAATCCGTTCAGCACAGCCGTGCCAATCGTCGCCCAGAGAATGATTGCCGTGTGTTCCATCGCGGCCAGAAAAGCCTTGAGCGTCATAACGATCAGCGCAGGCACCATCTGCCAAATCACGATCTGCAGGTAGATATGCGCAAGGTCTGCGACCTCGGCATCTTGGCCCATCGCAATCAAGATATCTTCGGCCCAGAAGAACGGAATCGTCACAATCAAGCCGTAGAGGATCGAAAGCCATAGCCCCATGCGGGTCACACGGCGGACTTGGACGTCGTCGTCTTCTTCGGCGGCTGCAGCCACCAAAGGTGTTACGGCCTGCGAAAATCCGGCCCCTACAATGAAGATAACAAAGAACATCGTGCCTGCGATGGTTGACGCCGCAAGTGCTGTCACACTGTACCAGCCCAGCATCACTGTATCGGTAATATGGATCGCAAACTGCGCCAAATTGCTAAGGATTAATGGCATCCCCAGCTTCCAGACCGCGCGGCTGTGATCTTGATATGTTTGTGCGACAGCAGTCATGGTCAAAGGCTTAGGCCCCAAGCCAGCCGGGGTAAAGCACTATCAGATCGCGCGCAGCACCAACTGTGTGGCCAAGATCACGACAATCGCGCCAGTGCAAATTTCGAACAACGCACCGGCGCGTGCAACGGCGCTGTGGTTGACCAATTTCAGTGTGCTTTCGCGAAAACCGACAGAGGCAACAGCTACAAGGATCGTGATGCTTGCCGTGCCCAGTCCCATAACAAAGGCCCCAATAATACCTGCATAATCAATCCCAAACCGCCACGTCAGGATCAGCAAGAACAGCGCACCTGTGCAGGGTCGCACCGCAATTGTTCCAATCACGGCCAGTGCATCACGCCACGAACCCACGGCCTCGGCCTGTTCAACGGTTGGCCCGTGCGCATGCCCGCAAGCCGCACAAGTATCGCCGTCACCAACATGCACATGTTCCGGTTTCAGGTGGCGCAGCCCTCTGATCAGCAGCCAAAGCCCAACCGCTCCGATCAATGCATAGCTGAGAGGAGCCAGCACATCATCGGCCAAATCGGTCATTTGCGCGCGCCCCCAGCCCAAAACAAACGCTGCAAAATAGACCAAGATGATCGCCGTTGCCGCCTGCGCCAGTGATGCGCCAAGCGCCAAGCCCGCCAGCCTGCGGGCCGTCACACTTGATCCCGCGCCATACCCGCCAATCACCAGCTTTCCGTGTCCTGGCCCTGCGGCATGTACGAACCCGTAAGCAAAACAAAGCCCCCAAAGCGTCATCAATGCCCCTGCTTCGCCCGCGCGCAATCCACGCAAAGACGCGGCCATAGCGTTTTGCACATCACGTTGCGTATCAGACGCGAACCGTGTGATTTGATCGGCGCCACCAAGCGCCCAAAGCCACAGCGCCACTGCAGCCATGATGCCTAGGACTAAAGCGGGTCCGCGCATGTCACAACAATCGTGTCGGCGAAAGCGTCGCCAATTGCAGGGAAATATTCGTCGGGACCAACTGTGCTAGGATCACGGTCGTCCAACTGGCTTTCCGCCAAAGCATATGCCGCATCAATATCTGCGGCGATAATTTGCACATCGCAATCATCACGGCCTTCGACCGTTACAGCGGGTAGTAGTTCATAGGCCGTGTAAAAGCTGGGGTCGTAAACCCGAATTAGCAGTGGTGCAGCGGGGTCCGCAACCGCAGCTACCGGCCTGACATGCGCCTCGTGAAACAACCCGCCTTCATATGTCATTGCATGGTCTTGCTTGTCGGCCAACGTCAGAATCACGCCGTCCTGAGCCACCTCTAGATCGCCCGCATAATCAGGCGGCCAAGCAGTGATTTGCCCGTCTAGCAACGCTTGTTCTTCTGCTGTCAGCAACAAATCGCCATCCATGTCGATCCCAAGGTCACTTGTCACCAAAAGCGAAAACAGGTCATCATAGAACCAGTCCAGACGCACCGACAGTTTGCCCGCATCATCAAACACCACGGCCACCTGCGCCTGCACAAACACATGCGGATGGGCGGCAGCGGTCACCGGAAAAGCAAGGGCCGCAATCAAAGGAAAGGTCAGGCGCATCATGGATATCTAGGGCGCATCAGCATCCGCGACAATGGGCACGTTTTCAGGTTCTAGCCAGCCTTGGTAATGCACCATCAATGCGCCGGTCAGCGGGGCACGTAGCTGCACATCAAAGTGAAACCGACCGTCCGCTTCAAACTCACGCGCAATGCTTTGTGGCATTAAGAACTTAGGCAAAGGGACCGGGCCCAACCTGCCCGCTTTCACCGGATAGAACAGCATCCCATCCGCGACATGCAGGCCCAGCGTAAACGTGAATGGACCAAAAGTTTCGGTCATCGCACCGTCTTGTACCTTCAAAAACGATGTAAAACGCCTTGCACCAAAGCGGCGCTCCCAGAACTCTCCGCCGTTCTGCGGGGTCATCGTCACAGCAACGGCCACATCATCTGCGGCAGGCGGAAATCTGAACAGCCCCGCCAAGCCACGCGACCACAGCGATGTACCTCGCGTGACCCGTGCCCTCCCTTTCATTGCCAACGGGCCGCGTACGTCGTGACCTGCGCGTACGGCGTATGCAAGAGCGTCAAACTCAGCACCTAGAAAAGCTGCGAAAACAGGCGCAGCACCACGATCTGGTATCATCAGCCGAGCACATCGCGCCAAGAATGCTTGGGGGCAAACCCGACCATCTGCTTGGCTTTGTCATTGGCGTAAAACGTCTCGTCTGGCCGCATCTGCCGTTTTACGGGCACGCCTTGATAGAACCGCGCGACCACCTCATCAGATGATATCCCAACCGATGCGTCACTATTCGAGACGTTGAAGACCTGATAGCCCAGCCCGTCCGTTTTAAGGCAACAGTCAACCATATGCCCCAAATCGCGGGCATCGATATACGCAAAGATATTGCGGCGACGGCAGGCTGGATCATCCATGTAAGCCGGAAAGTTCTCTGCATATTCATGCGGTTCTGTGACGTGATTGATCCGCAGGCCGTAAATATCGATGCCCGTGCGGGCGTGGAATGATTTGGCTGTGACCTCGTTGCAGACCTTGGACATCGCATAGCTGTCGTGCGGCACCGTCGGGTGATCTTCGTCGATCGGAATATACTGTGGTTTGACTTCGCCATCGGCAAAACAAACGCCGTACGTCGTCTCGGAACTGGCAAAGATCACTTTGGGAATACCCAGTTTCACAGCCGCTTCAATGACGTTGTAAGTGGTCAGTGTGTTCTGACGAAAGCACTCGCCATCCGTGCCGATCATGACGCGCGGGACTGCAGCGAAATGCACGACCGCATCGTATTTCGGCACACCGTCACCAGTATCAAGTTGGTAGAAATCCACAAACTGCGACATGGCCCCGATCACTTGGCCTGCATCACACAGGTCAATCAGCAATTCCGGTACAGCCAGACCGGACGGGGTTAGATCCGCATTGACTACATGGTGACCCTGCCCCTGCAGATACGCAATCGCATGTTTACCAGCCTTGCCGCTGCCGCCTGTAAAGAAAACCCGCATATCCATGTGCCCTTGTTTGAATTGAGGTGATAATGCCCCAAGCATACCTGACTGACAAACTACTTTCGCCTATGGCGCACCGTCGCGGCGCTTGCGGGTGAACACCATCTTTTGGTCCTTCAGATCGCCTTTGCTGCCGATCCAAGCGTAGGCCAAAAGTGCCGGCTCATTCACGCCGACCGTGATGCGGTGCAGGTGTTCTGGCGGGTTAAAAATCATTGAACCGGGCACATAGACGCCTTGATGGTTTTCCGACACGGCACCGGACAAACAAACATAGCTTTCGGTGATCCCACGATGGGCATGTGCGGGATAGGTGCAACCCGGACCAAACAAAACGATCCCCAAAATAATCTCGTCCGACACCACGGGCCCCGCAGGACCAGCCACCTCTGCATAAGCATAGTTCCCGACAAGGCCCTTTGGCACCTTTTCATACCCGTACTGCCACGACAAATCCGTTTGCACAGATTCTAACGCGCGCACCATTTTACCCATCCGGTCACCGCGCCCTTGATCAAAGGCGCGTTTGAGGTGCGCAGTCACAGGTTTGGTCGCGGGCGGCTGCGTGCAAATCTCTGGATTGGCCTTGAGCACGCGATTTATTGCCTCGCGCACATTGCGTTGATGGCCACGAATACGCTCGCTGCCACCCGACGGCAAAAAGCGGTAAAGCTCGTAGTATTCCTGCAGCAGATAGCGCCAATCAGGCAGCGTGCGCAGGCGCGGCGGCGGTATATCGGCGGGGTGGTCCATGCGGTGCAATCCTTGCTTTTTCGTTTCATGGCATGATGTGCATCAACCGCCAACCCATCGGTGCCCGCAATCTGCATTTGTCGCAACCAACTTGGCCAAACGATGCCAGATGCAGCCTTTCCCCACCCCGTCTGCTCTGTCATATTGCACCAAACAATAATTGAGGTGAGCAGCCCATGACCAACGATCTTTTGTCCAGCAGCGGCCCCGACGACTATAACGCCGACAGCATCGAGGTGCTTGAAGGGCTGGAACCTGTGCGCAAGCGTCCCGGCATGTATATCGGGGGCACGGACGAACGGGCACTGCATCATTTGGTGGCCGAAGTCCTTGATAACTCCATGGACGAAGCGGTCGCAGGTCACGCCAACCGGATCGAAGTCGAACTGCATGCCGATTATTCCGTGACCATCAAAGACAACGGGCGCGGCATCCCGATCGATCCGCACCCCAAGTTCCCTGACAAATCCGCGCTAGAAGTCATCCTGTGCACACTGCACGCTGGCGGCAAGTTTTCCGGCAAAGCCTATCAAACATCAGGCGGTTTGCACGGCGTCGGCGCATCCGTTGTGAACGCATTGTCTGACAGCTTGGTCGTCCAAGTTGCGCGCAACAAAGAACTTTATGAACAACGCTTTTCACGCGGTATCCCGCTGGGGCCTGTCGAAAAAGTCGGCAGCGCACCAAACAGACGCGGCACGACGTTCACCTTTCATGCGGACCCAGAAATATTTGGCGCTCACCGTTTCAAGCCAGCACGCATGTTCAGTTCGATCCGGTCCAAAGCCTATTTATTCTCTGGTGTTGAAATACGTTGGAAAACGGAAATCGACGATGGCGAAACCCCGCGCGAGGCGACGTTCCACTTTCCCGGCGGCCTATCCGACTATCTTAAAGAAACGCTTGGTACTGCTACGACCTATGCCGATAAACCCTTTGCAGGCACCGTCGAATTCAACGAAAAATTCGGCGAGCCGGGCAAGGTCGAATGGGCGATCAACTGGACGCCCGTGCGCGACGGCTTTATCCAGTCCTATTGTAACACCGTACCAACGCCCGAAGGCGGCACGCATGTCAGCGGCTTTTGGGCCGCGATCCTAAAAGGCATCAAGGCTTACGGCGAGCTATCAAACAACAAGAAAGCCGCGCAAATCACCCGCGATGATCTGACATCGGGGGGCTGCGCGCTGGTGTCGTGCTTTATCCGCGATCCGGCCTTTGTGGGTCAAACCAAAGACCGCCTGTCATCCGAAATTGCCGCCAAAATGACCGAAGGCGCCGTGCGCGACCACTTTGACAACTGGCTGGCCGCTGACACAAAATCCGCAGGTGCGATCCTTGATTTTCTGGTGCTGCGTGCCGAGGAACGCCTTAAGCGGCGTCAGGAAAAAGAGACCGCACGCAAATCCGCGACCAAGAAACTGCGACTGCCCGGCAAATTGA
>Ga0213868_10001510_pt1 | contig 22503 bp, 18 predicted proteins | sample PICome_9_FD_160087 | JGI IMG/M metagenome (GOLD analysis project Ga0213868, IMG submission 160087) | Coastal seawater microbial communities near Pivers Island, North Carolina, United States - PICO127 | ecosystem: Environmental > Aquatic > Marine > Coastal | place: USA: North Carolina... | reverse complement strand
GCCCCGGAAAGAGTGGCCGCAGAAGCGGTCCGCAAACCAACCTACTCAGCCTGCAAGCCTAGCAGATCGCTTACAATAAAACCGAGAAAAGACTGGCTACAAAAAGGAGACCACTTCAAAGGATTTGGATTAAATGACAGAATTATGGGGACAACCATTGGAATTATAAGTACATTTAACGTACAGAACCTATCGGCTATTCTTTGTAAAGAAGGGGCTGACTTAGAGGTAAACGTAAAGATTGCTCCCTTTGGACAGGTGATTCCGTTGCTGATGAATCCGGAAGATCCGTTCTGGTCTCAGGAATTGGATGCCTTATTAATCTGGACTCAGCCAGAATTGATTAGCTCTGAATTTGCTAGGACTATTCAATTTTTGGATGCATCTCCAGAGCGACGCTTGGACGACGCCCAACAGTTCAGCGAGCTTCTGCTCCAATTGCCTTCTTCCATTAAGACCATATTACTACCCACTTGGACACCCCCGGATCTTTTTGATGGGTGCCCCAGCATATCCTGGGACTCGGAGATGGGCATTGGTCGAGCGTTGCTGGATCTCAACGCGCACCTCATGGGACAACTGGACGCAGATACTCGATTTGTCGTCATGGACACGATGCGTTGGATCGCTTCGGGCGGTGTGGATGCCCAGAATTCAAAACTCTGGTTTCTCACTAAAACGCCCTACTCGATTCCAGTTTTTGAATCGTGCGCACAGGACATCCTAGCCTGTCTGCGAGCAATTCAAGGCAAACGTCGCAAGGCTGTATTGGTGGATCTCGACAACACTCTCTGGGGTGGCGTGATCGGAGATGTTGGGATGGACGGGCTACGTCTAGGGGGGCACGACGGACGAGGGGAAGCATTTGTGGCGTTGCAGAACGAGCTGAAACGACTTCAGAATCGCGGCATTATTCTGGGAATCTTGTCCAAGAATGAGGAAAGCACTGCCCTCGATACCATCGAAAATCATAGAGAGATGATTTTGAGAAGAGCGGATTTTGCAGGCTGGCGTATCAATTGGCACGATAAAGCTCAAAATCTGGAGTCTTTGGTTTCTGAGTTGAATATCGGATTGGATTCCGTCGTGTTTCTCGATGACAATCCTTCCGAGAGAGATCGGGTAAGATCAGCTTTTCCCCAAGTGTTGGTGCCCGAACTACCAAAAGATCCTCTTGAATACCCAAGATTGATCCGGCGCTTACGCTGCTTCGACGCACCAGTTATCAGCGAAGAAGATCGAAAGCGAACAGAACTCTACAGATCAGAGCGCGAACGGCGCCTGGAGAAAACCACTGTAGGTTCTCTAGACCAATGGCTCCACTCTCTGGATTTAACGGTTAGCGTTGAGTCCATCAAGGAACAGTCCTTGGCGCGCGCTATTCAATTGCTGAATAAGACCAACCAAATGAACCTGTCAACCCGTCGGATGACTGAATCGCAGATCTCCGATTGGGCGCAACAGGCTGGCCGTTATCTCAGGGTGTTTCGTGTCGAAGACAAATTCGGAGATTACGGATTATGTGGTTTGGGGAGTTTGGAATGGGGCTCGAGCGGTGAGGCTCATCTCTGCGATTTCTTGCTAAGCTGTCGCGTAATGGCGCGTGGCGTCGAGGAGAGCATGCTATACGCCTTGGCTAAGATTGCCAAACAGCAAGGAGCACAGACCGTGTTGGCCAAACGATCTCCAACAGAAAAGAACAAACCTTGTCTGGATTGGTTCGATGCTCTTGAGATGAGTCGACTCGAAGGAGATCACTATCACATCGATCTTTCCAAGTTGAAGACATCACCCAATCACATCAACCTTAGGCTCGACGATGAAGCGTAAGACTTTGATCAGGCGTATCTGGAATAGAATTGCCGCGGTTCTTGCCCGCCTTTTGCCAGGTTGTCAGAGCATTCGTCCAATACTGCATCGGCTTCGTGGTATGAAGATTGGTGCGAATGTATTTATTGGGGATGATGTATATTTGGAAAATGAATATCCCGAGTGCATTGAAATAGGTGATAATGTTGAGATCGCCTTAAGGAGCATCGTTTTGGCTCATTCATGTGGGAAGGGGAAAGTCATAATTGGCAAGGACGCCCATATCGGGCCTAATTGCATAGTCTTGGCTTCCGGAGGCAAGACTATACGGATTGGGGAAGGAAGTGTCATCGGAAGCGGCGTGATTGTATCCAAGAACATCCCAGATAATATGTTTGTTCCTTCCGTAACATCTAATCCGATTGCACGGGTCACAGAACCCTATCACGGGTCTTCGCTGGAGGACTTTGTCCGCGGACTCCGCCCGATTCACGGCAAGCGAAAATCGCAAAAAAATTCCAAAACTACAGCCGAAACTGAGGAAACCCCGTAACGTTTATGATTGAATTGAGTGTAGCCATCGAATGTGCCATCACGGCCGCTAAACGGACCCTCGAAATGTCTGGCGAACTGGAAATTGATCTGTCTGGAGATACCCCTATTCTAGGCGCTGAGGCCGTGTTTGATTCCATGGGTTTTATTAATTTCATCATTTCTCTGGAAGAGGAATTGGAACAAGCCTCGGGAAAAACGATTGTGATCAATGATCTGAGAGAGAGTCACCACGACGCCTTCTTCGACGTCGTCACCATCAAAGAGCTGGCCCTGTTGGTGAATCAACTCGCGTAAGATATCCTTTTATCGTTCAGACGGTTTGAATTGTGGCAATGAAGGTCGCCGTAAATGAAGAAGAATGGTCAGAGGGACAGCTTGCGGCGATTCGTGCCACAGCCGGTCTTTTTGGCATTCGGATTTGCGAGTATAAAGGAACGCAATCCGAGGAGTATTGCGGGCTCATATCCTTTCGTGGTGCAGCCTGGCATGAGGCGCTCTCTTCTCCGGGATTGTTGAAGCTGCTCTTTTCTCCATGCGATGAGGGGCCACCGAAATCAGAGAGAGTTGAGTTTGCTTTTTCCAATGTGCCGATTCTTCCGGCTCCCTTGAGGAACAAGCGAATTACGGAATTCGGAATTGCCGTCGAGTCACTCGATTCAAGTGGAGATGAGGGGCAAATACTAGCACGTGTCGGGGACGATCCTGTATGGATGCTCCGAAACGCAGCTGTCTGTTCCGAATGGTGCGTCGCGACATCGGCTCCCAGTTTGGCAGGAAAATGTACGCTTGCAGAGATCTTCAACGGTGATGTCTTACTTAATCTTCTGCCGTTGTGGTGTTATCTCAAAACTGTTGCGGGGGGGCATGACTGGGAGGCGCCTTCATTGCGAGCTTGTTTGATCGTCGATGATCCGAATTTGCATCGGGTGACATATGGGCAGATTGATTACCCTCGGTTGGTTGAACGGGGGCGTGATTGGGGATTTCATTCGGCGATGGCTACTATCCCGATGGATCACTGGAGGGTGAGCAGGCGGGCTGCGCAATTATTCAACGACAATCGGGATGTGCTTTCCTTACAAGTTCATGGAAACTACCATCGGCGGCAGGAGTTGGCTCAGTATCCAAAAGCCGCTGATCGCCTCAAACTGGCATACCAATCGCTCGTCAATACGGAACGCTATGAGCAAAAGTTGGATTTTGCTATCGATCGAGTAATGGTTCCTCCTCATGGCGTATGCACCCCTGCAATGTTTGAAACTCTCGGGCGGTTTCCGTTCGAAGCATTAACTACGAGTCGATGGGCGTATTGGAACCATAATTTGCCGTCTGATCAAGCCGTTGATAGCTTTATGAGGCCTGCCCTTCTGGCAGATCACTTTTTTCCAGTCGTCTCAAGATATCGCTTTAAGTCACCGGTGCAAGCCAATGAATGTGTTATTGCAGCCTTGTTGGGGCAGCCCATAGTCCCATACGGCCATCATCAGGATTTTTCGAATGACATGATAGATGTGAGAGCGGCGGTGGATTCGATCAATGCCCTCGGAGATGTACAATGGATGAACATGTCCCAAATCCTGCAGAGCAATTTTGAACATCGCGCCGTCGGAAATGAGCTACATGTGCGTCCATATGCGCGCCAAATCGAGATCCAGATCCCGGAGCATGTAACATCTCTGATTATTCACGCCCCCCCCAATGAGCAGGCGGGATCGCTTGAGGTTCACATCTCCAACCGAGATGAAGAAGGGCATCCTCGAAAACGTGTTGATATTGGCGAGACGACTGAATGGTCCAGGGCAAAAAAGTTAAGTGTGATAATTCGGGATCCACATGTTCAACCCGGTCCACATAGACTGAAGCGTCGCAGGATCCCTCCCCTAGGCCTGTTTGCGAGGAGACTACTGGTTGAGGCTAGGGATCGTTTCCTTTCTCCATGATTCGAATAGGGTTCGCCAACATTTTAGCGAATCCGTTCCTTGGTAAGCCAAAAAGGATAAAAAAACCTGAAAATTATGGTAATTATTTTATATTCGTTTATAATGTGCTGGATGTGTCATTCGCGGAAAATACGAAAAGTACTATAAAATGAAGACAATCATCGGTATCCTTCTCATCCTCGCCGTCTCTTCAGGAGGCGTTCGGGCTGTTCAGTTCAGCCTGCCAAGCGCAAATCAGGGGAGTTGGGAACCGGGGGTGGATGTGGGCGTCACGGGCGGCATCTCCCAATACCGACCAGGCGGAAGTAGCGAGCGCACAAACTTAATCGACGTGACTCACCCCCCCTACAGTGCCGACAACACAGGGACAGTAGATGTCAGCGGCGCAATCGACGCTGCGATCGCTGCGGCATCACCAGGAGATGTCGTCTGGTTCCCAGAAGGGATTTATTTGTTAGAAAACTTAGTCAGGTTATCAGAAGCTAATAGCGATATCACCTTGAGAGGTCAGGGAGACAACAGCGTGATAAAAATGAACTCTGGCGGTCAGATTGTCCTGTCTGGAGGAGCGCCTTTCTACCGCCCCGATGTTTTCGAGATAGTGACTGGCAACAAGACGAAAGGCACACGCATTCTGGAGGTGGCGGACACTAGTGACTTTGAAATTGGGGACTTCTGGCAAGTTCAAATCGAGGACGAGACTGACAGCGAGCGGATTGCAGCGGGGGAGCCGCCGACGTGGACGGTGCTAGATAAGGGGTTTGCGAGACGGATGACGGTAGTTATCACCGCGATTGATCCGGGGGAGGCAGTGGCGATCGACCCGCCGTTGCCAATTGACTGCACTAACTACACTACGAGGCTTGCAACAAGAGCAGCCTTAAACAATCGTGCTATTCAGAAGGTAGGAATTGAGAACTTAAAGTTTGTGCCAGTACCTGGAGATCATTATAAGCAGTGCATCCAGCTTACGGGTGCCCGAGATTGCTGGGTTAGCGGCTGTTCGTTCGCATACACAAACACAACATCGTCTGGCCAAGCAGTTAGGATGTTTGAGTCTTATCGAACAGAAATCCGCAAGAATACCTTCACCATATCACAAGGTGGCAACGGCGATGGGGCTGTGAACTATTTCAGAAATTCATGTGTCCTCATAGAAAATAATGTGTTAACTGGTCCGTGGAACGTGGGTTTTTATAGTTCGTCCGGCAATGTGAATTCTGCGATCCTATTTAACTTCATTGATGGTATCGGCAAGGGTGTCTTTGTCGGTCATGGCGAGGCGTATGATACGCTACTCCTTGTCGAAGGGAACGTGTCTGCGAGGTTGCAAGCAGACTCATTCTGGGGCGCTTCTCACTACAACACAGTGTTCCGGAATTGGTTGCACGGATGCGAGTCGGATGGCACGCCGTCAGATGGAGGCGTAGGTATCGATTTCACCCTAGCCCTAAATAGGTTCACCCGCAATTATGCTCTTGTTGGTAATGTGTATGGATGGGACGGATTGCGTTCCGCCGAGACTAGATACGGGGAGCCGAACATTGGAAATAACAATTACACAGGATATGCCGGGCCGACCGGCAGCTCAACCGACCCCAACTCCTCGTCGGCCGACTTCTGGAGAGCCTGGGGGGTAGGCGGTTCCTTGACCTCCAGAACATCTGACGACCTCATTGTAATTACAGTGGATGATTCCTCAATGTTCAGTGTTGGAATGATAAAGGGAACCACGTTGTATTGGGACAATAAAACGAAATATAGAAAATTTCTCGAGGTCACAAATATAATTGGAAACCAGATTACTTTGGAAACACAATCCGCGACATCAGGCGACATTCTCCCGGCTGAATCAACCGTGTTTTCAGCGATCGAGCCGGGACCTGGTGCGTGGCAAGAGCTCGACCTAGATGTCGAGCCTTCAATTGAAATCATCCACAATTATGCGTCAAGTGCCGGGGGGCTGGGGGCAATTACTGATTCGACAACCGACACCCTACCCGAATCTCTGGCATACTCATCGAAACCTGATTGGTGGAACAACGATGGATACTCTGGGGAGTGGCCCCCGATCGACCCAAGCAACCCCGGCTTTAACATGCGGGCGATACCGGCTGGGGAGAGGGCGTTGCAAATTCCCGGTGCAGGGATGGTTCCGGGTGCTCCAAAGGGACTGAAGATTGTCTTGCCTGAGTAAGTAGTGCAGCCGATCTCCGTCCCGTATTTTGACTTATACTGCCGCGCATGAAGTTCTGCGAAAAGTAAAGATTCATTAAGCAATTTTGTTGAGTTGTATTTGGCGCAGTGTTAGTATCCTGTTGTGATTTCACTTCACCTTTCTGAAGAAGAGATTACAGATCTCGAAGAGGCGCTTGATTCACCGGAAGTTTGTGAGCGCGCGAAAAAGAAATTACTCGTGATTACGATGCAGCATGAAGGAGCTACTCACGGATTTATTGCCCGTTGTTTGCTCATCTCGGCGGGGACGCTTACAAGTTACCTCAAGGAATACCGCGACGGCGGGCTCCCTGCTGTGGTTGAGAAGCGCTATTACAAACAATGCAGCTCGTTGGCACCGTTTCTTTCTTGTATCAAATGCTCCTTCAAAGCCTTTCCTGTAGCGAATGCCAAGGAGGCTGTTGCTAGGATTGCAGCAATGACTGGCGTGACGCTCTCCGAGAGTCAGGTCAGGAGGGTGATGAAGAAGATGGGAATGTCGTTGAAGAAGTGTGCCAACATGCCGACAAAAGCCGATCCCCAGCTCCGGCTTGAGTTTTACACCACCGAGCTAAAACCGCGGCTCCAACAGGCAATCCAAGGGTGAGCGGAAGGTCCATTTCGTTGATGCAGCCCACTTTGTCCTCGGCGCGTTCCTTGGAATGGTCTGGTGCTTTGCAAGACCATTTATCCGGACATCACCAGGCAGGCAACGCTACAGTGTGCTGGCTGCCATCGAGAGCCACACCAAGGAATTCGTGAGTGTGAAGACCCGGGGGATTGTCGACTCCATGACGGTGTGCGAACTCTTCAACGCGATTATCAAACAGAATTCAGATAGCGAGATTACATTAGTGATGGACAATGCGAGGTATCAGCCAAACAAGTTCGTCCAGGCGGCAGCCGAGGAATATGGTATTGAGTTGCTATTTCTGCCACCCTACAGCCCAAACCTCAATCTCATCGAGAGACTCTGGAAACTCACCAAAAAGCGTTGCCTTACGAATCGCTACTATGAGAACTTCGACAAGTTCGTGATCGGAATTGACGAATGTCTGGATAGCGTGGGCACAAAATTACGGGGCGAGGTTGCGTCACTCTTGTCGCTCAATTTCCAGTTCTTCCCAAATCGCAATTCATGACGCGCGGCAGTATAAATAGAAGGGGCTGCTAATGGGATTTCACGATGATCTTCTGTTCACAGTTGTAATCGTTAACCGGCTGACTTTTTGGCTTCTGCAGGGGGCAATCTGACGACTCCAGATTTCAGTTATGTCAGGTGGGGAGCAGATCACGCAGGCAAACCTCGGATATGATTCGCCAAAAGATCAATGTAGATGCGAAAATTGACCTCGGTGGCTTGGCGGGTCGTGTTTCTTCAGGAGCTCTGGTGCTTGGAGTGGGAAGCGGAGTATATGCAGTAGTAAATATAGTGAGCGCAATTCTCCTTGCCCGTTTATTGGGGCCGGATGAATTTGGGCTGGTTGCTATGGTGACCTCGTTCACGTGTTTTGTTCAGGTGCTAAAAGACGGTGGGCTTTCGGCAGTTACGGTTCAGAAGGAGAGATTGAGGGATCAGGAGGTATCCAATCTCTTCTGGATAAACGTGCTGTTCGGTGCTTGCGGGACAGTGCTGGTGTGCCTTCTATCTCCAGTAATGGTGTGGTTCTATCAACGCGATGAACTGCTAATAGTAACCGTGACTTTATCGAGTTGTTTCTTTATAGGCGGTATTGGAGTTCAGCACCGGGCCCTCCTCAGTAGATTGATGAGGTTCAGGAGCTTGGCGCTAATCAATGTTTTAAGCGTAGTATCAGGTTCATTAGTTGGCATTGCGATAGCTTTTCGGGGTCATGGCGTATGGGCGTTGGTCGCCATGCAGGTTTCAACCGCAGTTGTGGAGGTTGCCTGTTTGTGGTATTGCGCTGGTTGGCTGCCGAAGTGGCCGATGCGCGAGGAGGGGCTTCTTGGATCGCTTCGATTTGGTTCTGCCGTTGCGATCAGGAGATCGCTGAGGCAGATTGAGAGGATGGGTGGGTATATCGTCTTGGGGCGTTTCATCGACGCGTCTGCAGTGGGTGCCTACTCGAGAGGTTTTGCATTGATTGTTCGCCCGCTAGATCAGTTGATGGCGCCTATTGGCGGGGTATTCATTCCGACTCTGTCGCGGATGCAAGGCGATCCCGATCGTTTTAACGCCGTATTTCGAAGAGCTTGTTCGGTGATCGGGCTAGGCCTTTTTCCTCTCTCCGGGATATGCTTGGCAACGGGGGACTCAATAGCTGTCTGGCTCCTGGGTCCCAAGTGGTTGGCTGCTGGAGAGGTCTTTAGGGCATTGGGGGGGTGCTTCATAAGCATTCCGGTTGGATATGTCATCATGTGGCCTCTGATAGCGCATGCTAGAACTCGAGCCATCATCGCAGTAGGGATAGTCGCTGCAGGTGTCTCTGCGCTGGCGTTTGGATCTGGTGTCGTGTATGGCGCGCAAGGTGTAGCATGGGCCTATTCCATTTCGTCGTTAGTTTTGATTTTGCCGATCCAATTTGCAATTGTGGGGCGCCGAGGGCCGGTGACGGCTAAAAACCTTTGGGGGGTCATGTGGAGTTATTGTCCCCTTGCAGTGGTGGCGTTTGTGGGAGCTTCGATAGGGAGTCGTTCAGTGTTGGATCATGATATTGGAATCGTGGCGTCATGTGGATGCCTCGGAGGCGTGGCAGCAGCCTCCTTGTTCGTGTTGTCTATGCCTGCAAGGCGTCGAGAGGTGATTTATTTAGTGCGTGCCATTGTCGGAGCTGTGGCGAGATTCATGGTCGGAGGAAAAAATGAGTAGTAGCGGTCGTTCTTGTTGCCGGTCAAAGGGCGCTAAGTATTTGGTTATTTTTTGAGATGAGTAAAAAATTTGTATTTGTATGCGGATTGCATCGTAGCGGCACGACGCTGCTTGCCAGTGAAATTGCGCGTTTGGATGGATGTAGTGGTTTCTATGAGACTAGGGTATTGATGGATGAGGGGCAGTTTCTACAAGATGTCTACCCCCCGGACACCAAAGCAGGTGGCGTGGGGGAATTTGGCTTCAGTGAGGCGTCCCATCGTACGGAGCAGAGCCCTCTGTTGACTGACGACAATATCAGACGTCTTCGTGATTGTTGGCGTGTTCACTGGGACAAAGATGCCCGAGTTTGCATCGAGAAGACGCCATCGAATATTCTGGCAACGCGGTTTCTCCAAACTTGTTTTCCCGGAAGCTGCTTTGTCGTCGTTAAAAGGCACCCAGTAGCAGTGAGTTTGGCCACGCAGAAGTGGAGTCGTACGCCTGTGCATAGGCTGTTCGACCACTGGTTGAGGTGCCATGAGATATTCGAGAAGGACAAGTGGCATCTCAAACATGTTCATGAATTGAGTTACGAAGAGTATGTTTCCAACCCTGTGGGCGCTATGGACAACATTGCAAAGTTCTTGGGTCGACCTCCTGTTGAAGCAAATGCGAGCCAGGCGAACGGTTCATACAACGAAAAATACCTTGCGCGATGGAGGAACATGGTGAGCAGTTCATGGCTGACGCCATACTACCACCGGATCATCGATACCTATGAGGATCGATTTCTTGGGTATGGCTACTCGCTTAAAGAAGGGCTGGGCTTTGATTTAGGAGAGCCGAAAAGGCGGAACAAATTGGTGGGCGAAGGCGTTAAATTTCTCGCCAATTTGGGTAAGCCCGTCGCAAGAGGCTCGATAAAGTTAGAGGTAGCGATCAGAAAGTGGAGGACTAGGTAAAAATCGCGTATCTGTCGATTCGGCAATCTGCATGAGAGACGAGGTGATCAAAAAATGCCTGCCGATGTAAACGAGAAGTGTCCCGTAAGCGGGACAGAGATTCCTGTGAGGAGGAGGGGATTCTTAAAGTACGGCGTGTTCAAGAAGCGGACCTTGTGTTGTCCACCTTGGTGGGGTTGAATAGTCATCGTCATATGATGCAATGGGGCTTATTCCTGGCGATCCCACTTTCCGCTACGGGTGTCCTCTTTTATGATTAAACACGCCAAAAGTGTGGCGCGAAGGTTATTCTGTGTTCACTGCCAGGCGGTAGAACCGAAACCGCTCTCCCTTTTCTAGCGATGTGGGAGCGGCGACAACCAGTGCCCCATCGAAATTTACCAATTGAGAATGGAGGGTCCAAGACTGGAGATCGGACGAGTATTCAAGGCGAAACTCTTGGCCGGCATCGCCGATGATCGTCAACTGAATGCCTGCGACGGAAACGATCTCGACTTTTTCGATGATGGGAAGCTTTGCAAATGCGACGGCGGCAGGTTGAGGCCCGGTGCTTTGTTCACCGTCAGATAGCGTGACACTGTATGCGGGAGGCGTCTTGGTTCCATCATGCCTGAATTCGACTTCACCGGAATGGACCTGTTGCAACGAGAAGTTTCGATTTGGAAATCCCTTCACGTGAAATTCCCCGGCAACCACATCAACCACTGTGATCCACAGGGAGTCGTCCTCGCTTTCCTCGTCGATTGCGTCGATGTCTTGCTCGGTGATAGTGACAATCGTCCCCTGCGTTACAGCGAGGGAATTGGCGATGAGTTCGGGAGGATCATTCACCGGACTGAAGGAAACGGCCACAGAATCCGTTTGGGACGATAGCTGGTTCTCGTCGATGACCGATACCTCATAGGCCGGTGCCGCATTCGATCCGTCGTGGACGAAGATGACTTCTCCGGAAGCGACCTCGGCCTGGGTAAATGTTGTGACCGGCTCGTTCCCCGCTTTGAAAAATCCTCCTCCGGTAACACTGGTGACTGTGAAGGCGAGTTCTTCCGCCGCCGTTTCTTCATCGGTCGCGCGCAGCATTTGCGAGGTCAGCAGCACCCATTCGCCCTCATTCAGTTCCAAGACGTTGAGACTAATCCGAGGCATGTCGTTGACGGCGGTAAACTGGATCGCCACCTCTTGCGGTTCGCTGATTTGTCTACCATCGCTGACAGAAACGAGATAGCTTGGGCTTTGATTGGTCCCGTCGTGAACGAATGTCACGGTGCCGGCCGCCACCGCCCTCTGGGAGAACGATTCGACTGCGACTCCCCCAGCGAGAAACTGACCACCGGTGAGTTCAGAGACGATCAGGACGAGTTCCTCGGAAGGGCTGGCACCACCGATGGCATACATCAACTCCGGCGTCACGGCCACGGTTTCTCCCTCGTTGAGCCTCAGGGAATTGACGGTCAGTTCTGGAACCTCAATAAATAGCACTCCGGCCTCGCTCACGGCGCTCGCCGATCCACTGGTGGCGACGACGGTATAGCTGCCGTGGTCCGCATATTGGACAGTATCCAGAAAGACATCCGCAGACGTAGCGTTCGGAACAGGCACGTCATCCTTCATCCATTGATAACTGATTGGCCCCGTGGCTACCGCAGTAACAGAGAATATCGCTGGGGTGCCGTGAGCGAACTGCTGATTCTGCGGTTGCGTCGTAATCGCGACAAAGTCACCACCAGAGGGAACACTGTCGGAAGGCTCAAAATTTCTGTCGGACGTGACAATCAGGCGATCGATCCATACATCCGTTTCGAGATTGCCAAAGGCCACGGAATGCGTTGCCCCAGCAGCTTCGGCGAACGGCATGCGCGGTTCGAATCGACTCCAGAACCATGTATTCGAGTACGAGTTTTCGGGTGGATCGGGAGTTCCGTATACGTGATGGACGCTCCAACTATCATTGATAGCAACCCGAAATGAGTCGTTGGGTGGGAGCGGCGTGCGCACGCGGAACCATAGCGCGGAGAGGGCGCGTGTAGGCTCGTCGAAGGTGAATCGGACTGATCCGAGATGATTCGTGGTTTCCGACGTGACGAACCTGCCTTCTGAAGCCTCTCCGCTCTGCCGTTTGACCAGCGGTCGCGATGCGCCATCGGGTGGAAATTCGCCGTCCTCAGCCTCCAGTAGTATGAGGTGCCTGCTTTGCGAAGGAGCGACATTAACATGATACACCTCACTAGTGCTGACTGCGCCTTCGTTGTCGAAAGCGCGGGCAACAATCGAATGGCTACCTTGCAAGAGGCCGGTCCAATTGAACACAAAAGGCTCGCTGGTTGCTAAGCCGAGAAAGTAGCCGCTCTGATCGGCAGTATGAAATTTGACGCTGGCGACTGTGCCATCGGAGTCGCTCACATGCGCCTGCAGCCTGACGACAGCCGGTTCGACGAACACTGCGTCGCTATTTAGGCTGGACAAGACGATTGTCGGAGCTTTGTTGAAGACACCGTCGTTCGACACTCTTTGCGACGGCAGACTTTCGGTGGCAAACGAGTTGTAGGCAGTAACAACAAAGAAATACTTTCGTCCTTCGATAAGGCCGGGAATGGTTGCTGCGGTGTTGTTTCCCGCATCAAACGAATGGGGATAAAAGCCTGGTGCCTTCCCGTAATGGACCCTGTAGCCAGCAACATCCTCGCTGTCAGTATTTGGATCCCAAGTCAGACTGACTTCGTCGCCCGAGAGTGCTAACGGACAGAACGCAGACCATAGAGTGGCCAAGACGAGGCTGCTCCGTAAAGCTGAGAGGTGAGCTATGTTCATGGGTCTTAGAATAAGCGATTCTCGGATACCACTCAATGTAATTGAGCCCGACCAACAAGTTCTCGAGCGCGCTGTCGATCATAGGTCGGAGTTCCGAGACTCAACGGATATTCCCTGAAAGATCAGAATCTAGAGAAACAGACTTCGGTGTTGACGGATGAAGGAGCGATGAACACCGAACGGTCGCGATTAAGTGCAGAGAGGAAGCATCGTGACACTGGGTTCCAGCCAGTTTCCTTGGGATCCGCCTGCAGGGAACGGCACATGCATGTGTCGGTTACCGGCCCAACTTTTATGTGGGCCCGTTTGCATGAGATCAGTCGTCAGATCGCGCTCTCCTGCATTTCTTTCGCACTCGACCTTCGAAGTCCGGACTCTTCTTCAATACGCTGTAATGAGAATTTTCGTTTGAGCAAATGGAAACGGCCGCACGCATGGCTCAGCCTGTAGTCACCATTAGCAAGTTCGGTGGCACGCTGGTCAGACGAGAGCGCTGGGCGCTCTCCCTGCGGGGCTGGGCGGTCACGCTGGGCATCTTGGGGTTGTCCTTCTACGGATTGATTTGGGGAGTGCATCCGTTCCTGACCGTCGACACTGGTGGCTGGGGTGAAGTGCTAGTAGTGGAAGGCTGGATCTCCAGCGGCAGAATCGATCGAGCGGCCAAGGCTTTTCAGGACGGGAACTACAAGCGCGTGGTGGTCGTGCTGGGGGTTCTCAAGGAAGGCAACAAGTGGGAATCCGGTAGATACAAGGCGCATTATATCGCGGCGAAACTCGTTCAGCTGGGTGTCCCCGAGAACATGGTTCACACACTTTTCTGTCCCGTCGTTCGCAAGGATCGGACTTATCAGTGTGGGTTGGCTACGCTTGAGTTTCTGGCTCAGGAGAAGATTCCCGTGGATTCCCTCGATGTGGTGACCATGGCCACCCACACACGCAGATCTCGATTGTTGTTTGAAAAGGCCTTCAACGGAAAGGTAAAGGTGAGCACCATCGCTTTGGATGATCTGTCGTATGATCCGGAGCATTGGTGGCGTTCCAGCGCAGGAGTGCGCGATGTCCTGAGCGAGGCGATCGGCTACCTTTACGCCAGGTTCTTGTTCAGAAGTGATTGATTCGTCAATTATGTCGGCTGAATCAGAGCCAATAGCCTTGGAGAATTTGGAAAGTGGTGAGTCTGACGAGCCTTGGCGTCCCCAAGCGCCTGGCCCACCGTCGATGGAGTGCCAGAACTGGCATGAATAGAGTAATAACAAACGCATGTGAATGATAATACAAATAGTGAATTGAGGCCGCTTGATGCGGGTGTTACGCCGGAGCGGGACTCTGCTCCCTCAGGGATTAGGTCGGATGGGATTGCTGTGATTGGATTGGGTTACGTCGGTCTGCCGTTGTCGTTGCAGTTTGCCGGATCAGGTTGTCGTGTTGTCGGGCTTGATATCGACACGGTGAAAGTGACTGCACTTAACCGTGGCCAAAGCTATATCAACCATATCGATTCAGAGGCCATTGAGCCATTGATGAGACCTGGCCAGTTTGCTTGTTCAACGGATTTATCGAGAGTCAGAGGTCAGAGAGATGGGGGCAGTGATCATTTGTGTGCCGACGCCATTGAGCAAGAATCTGGAACCAGACATTTCGTATGTGCTTTAAACGGGGCGGGTAATTGCCCCCCACTTGGCCGAAGGTGCATTGATCGTTCTTGAATCGACAACTTATCCTGGCATTACGGACACAGATCTTCTTCAAGTCCTGGAAAAGGGATCTGGAATGAAAGCAGGGGTGGATTTTCACTTGGCATTTTCACCTGAAAGGGAAGATCCTGGAAATCCCGATAGCAAGGTGGGGACTGTCCCGAAACTCGTCGGAGGGTTGACTCCGGCTTGTCTTGATAAGGCGATGGCGTTGTATGGTCGAGCGATTGAGAATCTGGTGCCAGTCTCATCGTGTCGGGTAGCTGAGGCGGCCAAGCTGCTCGAGAATATTTTTAGGAGCGTTAACATTGCCTTGGTGAATGAGCTCAAGGGAGTTTACGATGTGATGGGGATCGACATATGGGAGGTAGTCGATGCGGCGAAGACAAAGCCGTTTGGTTTCATGCCATTCTACCCGGGTCCTGGCCTCGGTGGGCACTGTATTCCCATTGATCCTTTCTACCTCACGTGGAAGGCGCGGGAATTTGATCAGAATACTCGCTTCATCGAGCTGGCCGGGGAGATCAACACGTCCATGCCGCAGTACGTGATGACGAAAGTATCTGAAGCTCTCAATGCCCACAAGAAGGCGCTTAATGGATCGAGAGTTTTGGTCGTGGGGTTGGCCTACAAACCGAATGTCGACGATGATCGTGAATCGCCGAGCTACGCGCTCTTGGAGTTGTTGAACAAGGCAGGAGCAGATGCCGCGTATCACGATCCTTATGTTCCAGCGATTGGAATGACTCGGGAGCACCCGCTGTGGGCGGGAGTCGAGTTGGTTCGCTGGGATCAGGAAACCATCGGTGGATTTGATCTCGTCTTAATTGCAACCGCCCACGCCTGTGTCGACTACCAGCAGTTGGCCGATTGGGCTCCATGCATTGTCGATACACGCAATGCCATGAAGGAGATCGCCACCGGGGAGGGGCAAGTTTTGAAGGCGTGATTTCTAATGACGGATAGGTGGAAGGCGGGAGCTGGCTTGACGGAGATCATCGTTGAAGGTGCCGAAGGAACGGGCGGCTTGAACGTCCCGGCCTTCAGAGACCGCGCCGACGAATTCTTCGGCGGCGATGTCAATACGAGCCGTATTGGGGTGGTAAGACTTGTTTGAGAAGGGATCGTTGCTTCTTGCGTTTGGATTGTTTGGCCATGTAAGTGTGCGTTTGGTGAAAACGCAGTTTAGGGAATAGCGAACAGCGGTTGTTGGGGGACGAAGGAAGGACTTCATTAATCAACAAGCGGCAATGAAAAATTGAACATGGATAACGATGCAAAAACTGAGTCTTCTCGTCCGTCATTCATTGAGGCGTTGCGCGAAGCTCTCCGGCCTCTCCGCTTGCGGTGGTTTCTTGGTTTTGCAGTTCTGTTGACGCTGGCGTTTGGCTGGCCGTTGGGCCTACTCGCGGTGCATGCGGAAAATTCGTCCATGCATTCGCATATTTTGCTCATTCCGGTGATCGTGCTCTACCTGATTCGGACGCAGTGGGCTGAGTTGCCGCATGACTACAGCCGTTCTGCCCGATGGGCGGCACTCCCGATCGTTTGTGGAGGCGCGGCGCTGACGGCAGCCGTGGTGGCGTCTGGCGGCCAGAGTTTCGTGACCTTGCGCCACAATGATTACCTGGCGCTGATGGCGTTCTCCTACGTTTGTTTTTTGTGGAGCGGCGGATTTCTTTTTCTTGGAAAAGGTTGGATGGGAAAAGCCGCCTTTCCCGCTGGCTTTTTGATCTTTCTGGTTCCTCTTCCGGACGGAGCCGTGCACTGGGCAGAAAACTGGCTAGTGCTTGGGTCGGCGGAGGTGACGCATTTATTTTTCAGTATTTCGGGTACGCCTGTCTATCGAGATGGAACGGTTTTTCAGATACCGGGGATCGTCCTCCAGGTAGCGCAGGAGTGCAGCGGGATTCGTTCCAGCTGGGTTCTATTCATCACCAGCCTACTAGCATCGTATCTATTTCTTCGATCACCATGGCACCGCGTCTTGCTTGTGGCCTTGGTGATCCCTTTGGGAATTCTTCGCAACGGTTTTCGGATCTTAGTCATTGGGTTGCTTTGCGTGCACGTTGGCCCGGAAATGATCGATAGCATGATCCATCACAGGGGAGGGCCATTTTTCTTTGCGATTTCGTTAGTGCCGCTCTTTGGCTTGGCTTGGTGGCTTCGTAGGAGAGAGGCGCGAGCCGTTTCAGAGAATGCTATCGCTCGCCGATCACAGCCGTCGTGAACTCGTCATGGAGGCGCTGGACCTGGCTCTTGGACCAACTGTGACCGGCCAACCGTGTCTGTCACCGTGTTCGTGGGAGTCCATGCGGAAGCAAGGTCGCCCGAAAACTCATGGGAAAGGCCGGTATGAGCGAGAGCAGGATCGCTCGAGTCAACTGCGGCACCTTGCCGCGGTGTTGAAATCCCTTAAGTCAACGGGATTGGGCTGGAAATGTTTAGCTTTTTCACTCATTTCGGAGCGAGAGGGTATCATTGATACAAGAAATAGACTTCTATTTGAATCTCGCATCCGGGATGGTCAAGGGTCTCCTTGATGGCAACGTAAACGAATGATGAATTCGCTTCCAGCATATGCCGCAGCGCTCTGCGCGGTCGCCTTGGGCTTGGCCGTTCTGATTCAGAAACATCGGTCTTTCGCCAGTTGGCTGTTTCTTGCGGGCATGATTGTTCTTGGTCTGGAAAGCGCGGTGGGTGGCCTCAGCTTACAGGTTTCTTCCCCGGAAAATTCTGTGAAATGGTTGATCGCCTCCTTAATTGCGAAATCGTTTGTTCCGGGCATCTGGTTAGCGTTCAGTTTGATTTATGCCCGAGGAAACTTTAGTGATTTTCTTTCGCAAAGGAAGTGGGCCCTCGCTGGGACTGTGATCGCCCCCGTTGGATTGGCAGTTGGTGTTTCTTCGCATTATCTCCGTGGGCTCGGCTCGGCTCCAGGGCAGGACGGGTGGATCTCGTTTGGGGAGGGGGTATACCTGTTGAATGTATTTTTGCTAATTGGTAGCATTGCGATTCTTGTGAACTTTGAGAAGACCTTCCGATCGGCAGTGGGGACGATGCGTTGGAAGATCAAATTTGTGATGGTAGGGTTTGTTGTTCTCTTTGGGGCTAGGATTTACACGCATTCTCAGGCAATCCTGTTCCACGGTTACCATTCCTCTCTAGCGGTCATTGATGCCTGGGCGCTACTTGTGGCTTGCGGAGTAATCGGGATTGGCCTCGTGCGGAGTGGCTCTCAGGAACTCGACCTTTATCCCTCGCGAGAGGTCCTTCAGAATTCGGTCACCGTACTTTTGGCAGGTGGTTATCTTTTGGTAGTTGGTGTAATCGCTCAAATTGTCACTTTTCTTGGAGGCGTCGAGTCGTTTCAGGCACAGGCGTTTGTGGTACTCCTTGGAGTCGTGGGTCTAAGCCTGCTTCTTCTTTCGGATCGGGCCCGCTCAGCTGTGCGGAGCTTCGTAAGTCGGCATTTCAGACGGCCTGAGCACGATTATCGATTGATTTGGGAGGAATTCACCCTACAGACATCACAGGTTTTAACCCGAGGGGAACTATGCATGGCGGCGGGGAAATTGATTTCAAAGACGTTCAACGCCTTGTCGGTGACCATGTTTTTGGTAAATGAGCGAGAGAACCGGCTGGACGTCGCTGCTTCGACCTGTGAAACAATCCCACTTGGGGTGAATTCAATGTCGAACGATGAGCTTTTCGTTGTCGATGGGCTCCAGTGTCACGTTGCTCCATTTAATCTGGACCTGATTGAAGAAGATTGGACGGAAGCCCTAAAAAAGGCTACTCCGATTCAGTTTCCTCACGGCGGTCACCGTTTTTGTGTTCCCTTGAAGGCACAAGACCAGTTGTTGGGGATTGCGATTCTCGCTGATCGTGTGGATGGGATTCGTTACACTCAGGAAGAATTGGACTTGCTAGGCTGCCTAGGAGGCCAAGCCGCATGCGCCTTGCTGAATCTCGAGCTCACTCAGGAATTAATAGGGGCAAGAGAACTGACGGCCTTCCAGACCATGTCAACGTTCTTTGTTCACGACATGAAGAACTTGGCTTCTCGCCTCAACTTGACTTTGAGCAATATGCCAGAGCACTTTGATGATCCTGAGTTTCGTAAAGATGCTCTGCGGACTATCGGGAGTACGGTCGAGCGCATCAATCTGCTGATCACGCGACTGAGCACCTTGCGCTCAAGTTTAGTGCCAGATCTTGCCGAAACGGACATCAACCAACTTGTTTCTGAGGTGCTCGAAAAGCTTGAGATGACGGTGAGCAAGAATTTTCAATCGCTCCCAAAGGTACTTGTGGATCGTGAGCAATTTCAAAGTGTGGTCACCAACCTGGTTCTTAATGCCAGCGAAGCTGCGTATGCGAGCAGCGAGTGTCGAGTCTCGGTGGAAACGGCTCAGTCGGATGATCGCGTGATTCTCTCTGTTGAGGATGATGGCTGTGGGATGAGTCCTGAATTCCTTGAAAAAGCCCTTTTCCGTCCGTTCCAATCAACGAAAAAGCAAGGCCTTGGTATTGGGATGTTTCAGTCAAAAGCCATTGTTGAGGCTCACGGTGGCCGAATTCGTGTCGTGAGTGAGTTGGGGAAGGGGACAACATTCAAGGTGAGCATTCCTTTCGCAAAATACGCGAAGCACGCTAGGTTAAAATCCAGTCCGAATATTGATGGAAGGTCGGCTAGCGGGGAGTGCGGATCTGCGCACCAAACGACCAGCAGCCTAGAATCTCCCATTCAAAACGGTTGATTCAATTCAAAATGAAGGAGACCAAGCCAACTTTGCTAATCGTCGATGATGACGAGGAAATTCGCACCCAAATGAAGTGGGCCTTGGCGAAAGATTACGAGATTGTGACTGCGGGAGACCGGAGTCAGGCCCTTGAGATGTTTCTGTCGAGCAAGCCTGTTGTCACGCTGTTGGATCTCGGGTTGCCGCCCAGTATTAATGATCCCACGGAGGGCTTGGCGGCGCTATCTGAAATGTCAGAGGCGGATGATTCGGCAAAGATCATTATCATTTCAGGCCAGGGAGAGAGGGAGAATGCGATTAGGGCCATCGGCATGGGTGCCTATGATTTCATTTCAAAACCGGTGGACATGGATGAGTTGAAGCTGGTTCTACGGCGATGTTTCTACGTGTCTGAGCTGGAGAATGAAGTTCAGGAACTCCGGGAAGATTCGTCCGCCAAGGTCTTTGAGGGGATGATTGCTGGCAGCCCGGAGATGCATGGGCAATTTAAGATGATTCGTAAGGTGGCAAAGTCGGATGCTCCAGTGCTCATTCTGGGGGAGAGCGGAACTGGTAAGGAAATGGTGGCAAATGCCATTCACAGGCAAAGCTCCTTATCCGATGGGCCCTTCGTAGCAATCAATTGTAATGCCATTCCCGAAAATCTAATAGAAAGTGAACTCTTTGGTCACGAGAAGGGGACGTTCACGAATGCTGATTCGCAGCGTAAAGGGTTGATTGAAGGCGCTGAGGGAGGCACTCTATTCCTTGACGAGATCGGAGAGTTGCCACTTTCGGTGCAGGTCAAATTGCTTCGATTCCTTCAAGAGAAACGCCTTCAGCGAGTTGGCGGTAGGACGGAACTGAAGATTGATGCGCGGGTAGTGGCTGCTACAAACGCAAACTTGGAGGAGGCGGTGAGCCAGGGATCCTTTCGTGAAGATCTCTACTATCGGCTAGCCGTGGTCGTTCTCCGACTCCCTCCACTCCGCGAGAGAGGCAACGATGTCAGTGTCTTGGCGCAGACTTTCCTCCAACAATTCGCGGAAGAGAGTGGAAAGAAAACCTTGTCGTTCGCTAAGGAAGCGATCCGAGCGATCATTCGCCACCCATGGCCGGGGAACGTGCGCGAACTCAAGAACCGCGTTCAACGGGCCGTGATTATGGCCGAGGGCAAGAGGATCGGCGGTGACGATTTGGAACTAAAGATGGAAGAAGAGCAGACAAAGGTCACCTTGAAGGTTGCCCGGGAGAAACTGGAACGAGAGATGGTGCAAAAAGCTCTCAGAAGTCATGCTGGAACGATTACGGCTGCTGCGGCAGAGCTTGGAATTAGTAGGCCAACGTTTTACGAGCTTATGGATCGCCTAGACATTCCAAGAGGTTCGTAGCAGGGATAGGACCTAGAAAAAACCGAACGAGCAAGTCTGAATCCATAGATGCCCAACCAACTTTCGCCATAGCATTTAGAATGATATCACCTTTAATTTCATCTCCACTCATTGCGATTCCTCTCGCTCTGTTGGTTTCAGTTCTCATCGGCTGTTCTAAAGAGGCTGGGAACGAACGGATTCAGAAGAAAGCAGATGGTTATTTTAGCTCTGGCAACTACGACGCCGCTATGATCGAATACCGGAATCTGCATAAAGAGGTTCCACAACATGCGCATGCTATCGGGCAGATTGGCATCATTTGGTTTAGGATGGGGTCACCCACCCAGGCATTCCCCTATCTAAACAAAGCCGCAGAACTCAATCCTGAGGCGATTGAGGTTCGAGTATTGCTTAGCCAGACTCTTGATTTGATCGGCCTGTTCGATGAGGCCAGGAAAGAAGCGGCGGAGGTTCTATTACGCTCACCAGAAAGAGGCGAAGCGTTCCTGGTGTTGGCCAATACCTCCCGAACGGAAGAGGAAATACTTGACGCAGAGCAGCAAATTCGAAAGTCGATGGAAGGCGGTCCGGAGCCCGCGTTGATGCATCTTGCGCTTGCGAGTCTTTCATTCAAGAAACAGGATCAGGATGCGGGCGAGAGGTCGATCAATGATGCTGTTCAATCCGATCCGAAATCGGCTCGGGCGCTTCTCGCCATGGGAAATGTCCACCTTGCGAAGAGCCAGTTCGACAAGGCTAGAGAAGCGTTCGCCGCAGGCTCAGCTTTGGCACCTCCCCGATCTGCAGAGCGGCTTAGATACGCGGAGTTCGAACTTCAAATGGGAGAGCTGGGAAACGCCCGGGAAGCTCTTGAGAAGTTCACAGCAGAAGTGTCGGACTATATTCCTGGGTGGATGTTGTTTGCCCAATTGGCCGTGAAGGAACAGCGTTTTAGCGAGGCGTCTGAACATCTGGAGAACATCTTCAGGCGAGATCCGGGCTACATCTTTGGACGTCTTCTGAAGGCACAGATTCAGATGACTGACGGAGAGCCCGAGGAGGCGCTGGATGAATTGAAGCGATTGAGAGAACTTTATCCGAAAAGTCCAGTCACCGAGTTCTACTTGGCCAAAGCCTATCTTTGGAACGCTACCCCGAGCCAAGCCCGGGCAGCACTGAATCGGGCGATAGGCCTTCAGCCAGATTATCGTGAGGCGATTATTCTCCTTGCCCAACTCGATTTGCGCGCGGGAAACCCTGAGCCTGTCGTGACGTCGATGGAGAACGAGTTGCGGAAATCTCCTGGCTTGTCGCAACTACAATTTATCCTTGCGGAGGCCTACCGATCCTCGGGGCGTCTTGATGCTGCCCTCAATATTCTCGACGGCCAGATTGAAGCCAACGCGGAGAGCTTTAATGCCCACGTGTTTCGGGGGATGATTCTGAAGCAGCAAGCGAAGAACAACGAAGCTCGCGAAGCTTTTGAGAAAGCACAGTCCCTCTCACCGGAGAATGGCTCGCCAGTGATCCAGCTGGCCGAATTGGACCTCGCCGAGGAACGATTCGGCCCTGCGCTCAACCGGCTCAG
>Ga0213868_10001505_pt1 | contig 22539 bp, 14 predicted proteins | sample PICome_9_FD_160087 | JGI IMG/M metagenome (GOLD analysis project Ga0213868, IMG submission 160087) | Coastal seawater microbial communities near Pivers Island, North Carolina, United States - PICO127 | ecosystem: Environmental > Aquatic > Marine > Coastal | place: USA: North Carolina... | reverse complement strand
TGGGTTCTCTCCCCCCCCCCCCCCCCGTACACCTAGCAACATTTCACAGCTAGAGCTTGTTTTGTTCACACCAACTCTAGTGTACCGCTCGTGTACGCCTCGTATACACGTCCAACGTCTTAGTGTTTAAAATATTGAATATAAGTAAATAGCCGGAACGCACCGGAAACCACCGGAACACCCCGGAATTCTTGGGTGCGTCCGGGCAGCAAACGCACAGCAGCCTCCGTCGCAGCGTCCAAGGGGTGTACCACCAGAAAGCAGAGGCACACCGACACACCGCACCACCATGTCGGCAACGATCAAACAGGAGATTGACGAAGAGTGGATGAAAGTCGAATCCACCAAACAGCCGGATTCAAAGTCGATCGACATCATCGAACTCATTTTCGCAGCGGACACGACGGGCTCGATGAGGGATCCGATCAGGTACGGAAAGAAGATCATCGACGCAGTCGTCTCCTATATCGCTGGAATCGTGGATTCCGGACAATTCACGACGCTAGAAGTCGTGATTCACGTTGTAGGCATGAACGACTGGAAGAACCACATGCAAGGCTTCACTCCACCAGCAAAGCTGTTTCTGAACGAAGACGAGAGCATCAAGCAGAAACGTGCCGTCGGATACTCATTCGTTCTTGATCCACAAAATCCAGCCGCGTGGCTCGCCAACCTGAAGGTGATCGCGGATGCCATCACGGCGATGGCAGAAGATACGAAGACATCCGGGCACGACGGCGGCGATGCACGCGAAGAGTACGGCACGGGCATCCATTTCTGCAAAACGATCGTCGAACAGTCGATTGCGCGAAACACGGGAAAGGTGGTGAAATACTTTGTGCTCGTACTCACGGACGACTGTCAGCACGGCACCGCAAATTGCCGGAGTGGTGATAGGTGGGTTGATGGCGTCGGCAACTCCATATTTGGAGACGACGGACTCGACGCCTACAGGTATTCGTGTCCATACGCGCCCGATATGCACGAAAATGGGTTTCCGGTCTGGAAGCCGCACTCGGTCTGGAAGAATTTGCGCGGCATTCTGGAGATTGGCGCCACTGTCGTATGGGCCGCAATCGGCAACTCTGCCATTCCAGAAAACAAACGGACCTTTTCGAGTTGGCTCGGTACGCTTGCAGCCATCTTTAATGATTCGTCGGGTGTTCTGATCTCGTGGCAAGCAACCGAACTCAACAAAGACGTCCCAGGGACCGTCGTGCATCTACTCAACACGCTCGTTACAAATGCGTCTATTGCTGACGAGCTTGACGCCGAGAAGAAGCGGGAGCTTGCAATCCGCAAAACTGAAGCATTGATGACTTCGGCAAAGAACCATTCCGCAAAGACGAACGGACCACTGCAAGGTGTTTCGACGACAATCGAAGAGGCTGCGATTGCACTAGATCAGCTTGTGATCAATACGACGTTGCCGTTTAACGAGCAAGAGATTCTGTTCGGACGGGCCCAACCGTCGGCTGAAAACGCCCGTCTCTGTCGCGACGTCGCAAATGCTGCGAATTCCTTGGACTCGGGCGAGGCGGACCGTGCGGTCGTGGTTGCCTATCGATCACTGTGTGGATCGACGCAAGCGCCCACAGAGGACGTTCTACAGTACGAGCCGCCTACAAAGTACTCGCGCCACGTCCTTCGCTCGCTAAAAGACACAGCCGACCCTTACGACGATAAAGACGACGAAAGCGAATCTGTGGCCTATCGCTCACTGACGGGCATACCCGTGATCCCAGTGAAGCCGACCGTTGAAGAGCCGTCTCTGTGCGCCATCTCGAGCATCGACCGGCTCCTTAAGATGGCGACCTGTTGAGCAAGCATGATTTACCATTTGTGTCCACGACAAAAGTGTGTCAAATGGCAAAGGACAAGTGGTTCGAATTGACATTCGACGAAACCCAACCAACCCCAGTGCTGTCGACTGAAGCTTGGAGCGACCAGACTCGACTCGTTCAAATCGACCACCAGTCTGGAAATTGTTGCGGGTGCTGTGGGTGTTTTGCAAACTGTGGTCTGGACGGGGGGGTGCGACGTGGCAATCGAATGACCTTTGTTCTCGGTCTCGTAGGATTTGTTGGAGCAATTGTTGTGATTGTAGGTAGTGTGTTGGTTGTGTTGTCGCTTGATTCGTTTGGGGATGCGCTCGAAACAGCATCGGGCGAATCCGCATCCGGACTGTAAAATGTAATTACGTATACGTTAAATCGTTTCGCGCAGCGCGATCGAAACATTTACAAGGCCTTCGAACCCCTGTTGTGAGAGCTGAACAAGTGGCTTCCCGTTATTTGAGATTGTGTATAAAATCCACGAACGAGTCGTGGGCACGAGCGCGATTCGCTGGCGGTTGCTGGCCGGAGGTACGGTTTCAAGAAACGGGAGCTGCACTATCCCATTGAACGCTTCGGCTTTTCGTATGAAATCGTCGGTGCCAATCGTCGTCAGCATTGCAATGCCCGCCAGCAACGCACAGCTTTTTTTAAGCTCCGACTTTGAATTTGCAAAGCACCACTCTGTGCCGCTCATAGCCACTTCATGGCCGAGCGATGCGACCCATGGATAGTCTTTTGAAGCCTTTGAAGAAGTTTCTCGCGACATTAGCAACGTTCTGCGCACCCCAATTAGCTTTCGCGGTAACAAAAACGAGACTATAAGATCTCGCAAGACCGACTGTCCGGCTTCGGACTCGGCCGCGGCCGCAATGCCAATAAGTGCTTGTTCACGATCCAAGAGCGGCAGTCGTTGGATGCGTGCAGTCGCAAGCGACAAAAAGTCGCGATCCGATTTGAGCATTTGCACGGACATTTGCGACGCGGTTGACTGTGAAAATATTCGTGCCATTTTCGAAAGTTGTGACATCGCGTCTGCTGCGTCCGTGCCCAGCAACGTGCCCGACGCGCGAACGGCGGCGTTGGCGATCCTTCCAGGTTCGAATATGACCGAAGACCATGATGCTGATTTTTCGTTCACGATAAATGGGCGATCGGCTAGTTCTTCCAAAAGAAGCCGTTGTTTTTCGTTGAACTGGATATCTTCGGGGGGGTCCGCTCGTCGCTTTGAGTGTTTGCAAAGCTCCGCCCACAAACAACGGTCCATTGCGTCTTCCAGTATTCGTGTAGGCGCGTCCGAATCGACCGGTGAGCCACCGAGCGCGACGATGTCGATTGTTACGATAACAATAAACACTAGGGTCGCTGTCCGTTCAAAGTTTCCAATGTCGGCGCGCAGCTGTGTTACTCGTGGACCGGACGCGACAACGGTCGATTTGTCGGTCTCATAGTGCAAAATGAGTGCAATTTCTTGCTCCATTCGGACCATTCGCCGTAGAAGCGATGTCGTAACACAAATCAATCGAATTTGCGACTGGCGGCTGGCGTCACATCGCTGCGATTCCAATGCAGTCTGCAGCTTACAAATCGCATCAACGGCATCGATGTGATCTTTCGTCGTAATCTGTGCGTCGTTGGCTAGTTTCCTGTAGATTGTCTGCACGTACAAATTACAGTCGTCGCGAGTGTACGATACAACCGAGGCGGCATCGCTTTGGCCATCCTCGTTCATCAACGCGCACGCACCTGCGCCGGATACACACACGGTCTTTTTGTGGGTAGATGCGTTTAGCGCGCATTCGGAACGTCTACTAATAGTACTGGTCTACAACCTCAGAATATGGACTTTGTGTCTCCACACGCTCCCTCACACGCAGTGCTTCTAAGCGCACGCGTTCGCTATCGCGCTCGCGCTCGCGCTTCGCTTCGAGCTCACGCTCGCGAGTTTCTAGTCGAGCTGCGGCACGATTCGCTTCTTGGTGGTTGTATTCGTCCTGGAAATACGACGTGAGTGCTGTATTTGCAGCGTTCACGACGCGTTCGCACGCAACCAGGGTCACGGTCGAGGCACGCTCGGACGTTACCAATCTCCGAGCATCGAGTACAAAATCCGAGACCGCGGACGCGACAAACGATCCCTTTTTTGACAGCAACGACGACAACTCCCCTTGGTCTATGTCCGCCGTCGGCAAATCGTCCGTAGGCGTGCCGGACACATTCACCGCGACACCGGCGTGGCCGCCGAGCAAGAGCGGTCTATAAATGTAGAGGCTCAGATCGACTTTGAGAGTTGCCGATGTGCGATTTGACGCCGTGCGCTGTGCCGCATGCTTCAAGTCGACAAGCAAATACATCGAGTGGCTGCGCCCTCGGTGCCGTGAGCTCACGAGCTCAAACGCCAGAACTCGCCGCAGCGGCTTGCCAATCGACGGGGCTTGTGTTGCCATCGCGTACGATACGCCTGCGAGCACATGGCCTGTAAGTTCCACTACTTCACACACGGCAAGTCCAAATGCGAGGTCGTCTGCGACGTTGACTCCGCCACTGGTATTTTTCCCTCCAAATCGCAACCATGATGTGAGCTTCGTCCATGTCGTCGTTGAATCTTGGTGGTTTGTAAACAGCAAGTTACTCAAAATGTCAGGACTCGCACGCACCAAATCGATTGCGTCCTCATCCGTCAACACAAATCCGTTGAGATACCACGATCCGCGCGCAGCACTCGGATCCAGTTTTTCTTTTACCAATTCAAGCTTTAGCTTGTCGGCATGCACCGACAAAAACACCCGCTGGCGCACCGCCAGCGCCACCAGCGTATCGATGGTACTCTTTACCACGGGCATGGTCGGTGGCAGTGGGGTTTCGTAGATTTCCTCCACATCGTCGAATCCACCGTTCGGCGTCGCAACGCTGTCACTCTTCCGCCCTCCCCAACCAAACATGTGCCGCACCACTCTCTCCGATTCCCGCCTATCCTTCTAGGTGTGGTAATGTGTTATCCAACACGCGTTTGTCTTCACCGCCCACCGCGCGACGTCGGTGGCGGCATGCGCGCCGCGTCGAGCGCGAGCAATTGCTTGTCTTGCAGTGCGACGATCTTGAGCAAAAGTTCGGCGCCTTTGTGGTCCAAAACCTTTGTCCCATCGGAATTGTGCCGCATCAAATTCTGTTCTTGGACGGCCCGAACGGCGCCGAGCGAGCGGACGGCCGCCGCGCGCTGAAGAAGTGGATCACACGTGTGCAGCACATAGTGTGCCTGCAAATCCTTCCATTGCCACGGAAGCACCCGCACACCTTCCCGTTTACGGGGCAACACGACTTCGTTCTTGTAGTGCAACGCGGCGGCCTTGTACAATGCCGTTTCGGTCATACACGTGGCGTTTGCACGAACGAATCGGTCAACGGTTTCGATAATTGAACGATCACAAATGCACCCAACACATTTTTCGCCACGAATTGGCAGCAGGCGGGATCCGTCGTCATGCACCGACGATTGGACTTCGGAACATTCGTCGTCGTCCTCTTTGTCCTCGTCCCACTCTTCGACAGCGCCGCCAAATGCCGCCGCCGCCATGGCCGCTTCATCGTCGTTTTCCGTCGGCTGTGGACGCGCGGGCTGGTCCGATGGCGCCTTGCGCCGCCGCTTGTGCTTTTTCTTCATAGGCACGTCGTCGTCATCGTCGTCTGACCAAACCGACGACTCTGCGCCATCAGCGTTGCGTCGCTGTGCAAACTCCAATTCGCGCATCGAGATCGGCCCAAACTGTGGTCGCTCTTCATCTGGAACGATCATGGACGTGTTTGTCACCGCTGGTACCGACGGGCCGCTCGTGGCGGGTTCCGCTCTTCCCGTTGCACCACGGGTGGCGTTTCGCCCACCACGGCCACGGCCGCGCGACCCGACAAAGAATGGATGGCTTGTGTGCTCGCTTGCCAAAACGACTTGTGGCTGCTGAGTTTCCGGCTGGGAATCGCCAAAAATGGAAGCTTGTTCGGGCTCCTCTGCGGGGTCGTCCATCGCGTTATATCGATTGACAGACTTTTAAAACCGCTCTAAACACCCGTTAGCGCTGTGCACCGCTTGTGGCATTTGTAAAGGACCAGAGACATCCCCTACACACCACCGACCTTGCGTGAACAGAATACAGCTGTGGTTCACATCGCACGCCTACACACGCCTACTACACACGTCGCGTCGCGGCGCTCTCAAAAAAGACAAAAAATACGACCACACCTAAAAGCGTCGTGACGCGGACAACTCGAGACGGCTGATTGACTTTGACGGAGTAGGCGAGCACCTGCACCGAAATCGACAAACTGATTCGCTGTGCAATTGATAGCATAAGCGAAATGAACTCGAGCAGTCCGCGCTGTTCTTCCTCTATCGTCCCATCGGCACGTTTTTTTGTGGTGTCTTCGGACAACCGCTTTGACAGGCGATCCACCAGCCGTTTTGCACTGGTCACGAGCACGACTGTCGTGACTAGCACCGCGACCAATTCGTCATCACCCATTTGTGCATCCCTCGCGGCACCGATAAACTCGTTGGCAACGGAAAACGAAATGCTAACGGACAAATCCGCACCAATATTCGACAACGCACCGGACGTGATCGCACCGCCACTAGACGCCATGGCGTCGCGCACGGCACCTGTGCCGACGTTTCGCTGGCCGCTCGCCCCTCACCCGACCGCTTTAGTCACAACAAATCTAGTCACACAATGTGCACTAAAAAGAGCAGCACAGACCTTGCAGCGCCTTCTCGACGGCCCCTTGCTCTCTAGACTGGATAACAACCGAGCATATCTGCCCGCATTTAGCGCCTTCCTCGCCCAACGCGACGTCCATTCGCAATCGGCGGGCCGCAAGCGACGACACGACCGAAGTCAACCGGTTGCCGCGGTGGTATGCTGTGGCGTCGTGTTTGGCTGCTGCCTCGGCTCGCTTGTCTCTTACCTGGCGGTACCGGGTGTGAGTGTTGCATTCATCGTTCGCCAAATCGAGGCCGTTTTGCGGCCAGTCGCTGCGTCCGCACTCAAGACACGTGGCGTGGATGCGCGCGTCCTTTGCGCTGGCATTGCGTCGTCTCGGGTTTTGCGTGCGCAACTCGCCTTTTTGACTAACGACCGTTTGCCAAGCAGTCTACACTCACGAAACGGAAATCCGACGACTGTGATTGGAATGTGTGCGAGCATATTTGTCACATTTTCAATCTTGTCATCGACGTTGTTAGGGAGCATCGATTCGAAACAGGTCGAACGAGATGTCGTTTGGATGATCACGCGGTGTACGCTAGAGCAATCGCTACAGGTCGCCGATGACATCGCGGCGTCCGCGATCCCTGTGGATGGCTGGGAGGCGGCCCCGGCGTTTGAAATCGCCGCGCTCGATGCAGAGCACCGCGCAATTCAGCGGGCGCGTTGCGGCGTGGCGGCTGCGCGGGCCTTTTCGAAGACTCACGGATTTGCTCCAATCAGCACATTTCGTAAAATGCTCGATTGGTTTGCACGCGCGGCGTGGCCGCCTGGCGAGCTGCTAAACGAACGGACCCACATCGAGCTGCTCCAAACGATGAGCAAGCACGTGTACTATCTAACGACCACGGCGCATGTACAAAACACGACCGAAAGTTTTGATTTGGTGCCACTCGCACAGCTCAACGGCCTCGCGCCGGGATCGCGGGTGGACTCGGACGCCTCGTCGGCCACGACCGGGTCGTCACGAACCGTCTCTTCAGATGGCAGCAGCGTGGCGGTGAGCGCAGCGGACGTTGCCGATCTTGGAATCGAAGGACTGTTTGATATAAAAGTGAGTTAGGTGCTTGTGTGTGTTTGTATAGCCAACCAGAGCGGGTCCCAGCCCTTGGCCACCCGGCCCCCCATACATATAGGAGATAGAGTGGAGATAGATACGAAAAATCGAAAAAGGGCTCAGAGGGGGTGCGGGGTCTCCCCGCCCCCGCGCTAGTCCGAACACCGCTTTCGAAACAGTGACAGTTGCGGGGGGGGGGAAGCCTGCGTAGCTTCTAAACCATTGTATCCAAAAGGGACACAAACACTCAGTGCGTGACCGACCGATGACTGCGCGCAGCAACCACCCTGCTTTCAGATCAGGACAAAAAGGAATACAAATGGTGTGTGCTCAGCTTGGCAAGCCACTTGCGAGGTTCATATGGGTCGCTGCGCTCATCCCATTTACGGAATGTAATCCTCTTGAGTGTGAGAAGGCTAGCGTATTTCGGCCTTTACTTGACGCGCGGTCACGAGCCAATGCTGAGTGGGTGCGCACCGTCATGCTCAACTCACATAGTGGGGCACGTGATCCCTGGCGCCTGTACCACGAGAGCGTGGTAAGCTTTATCAAAGCACATTTCCCAGAGCAACCAATGTTGACATGGGTGGAAATTGGCACGGCATTTGGGATGACAACAGACTATGTGCTCAAATCGTTACCCAACGTGACAGCTCACGCCGTAGACCCTTGCGAGGCGGGTTATGATATGGCTGACAACACGGCTCGGGTGCTGAACAAATACCGGGTCGCAGGCAACATGTCTTCCCTCGAATTTTCAATGGCGTGGGCGAGCGCGCTGCTTCAGCAGCAAGTACTTCAGCAACGCAGCTGCCGCTATTACTTGCACCGGTCCCGGAGTACAGACGGAGCTGTCCATTTCGCAGATGCATCCATCGATGTGTTATTCATCGATGGCCTGCATACCTATCAAGGAGTGATGGACGACCTCGAGGCTTATTGGCCCAAGCTGAAGCCACGCAGCCTGCTCATACTGAATGACTGGAAAGCCGTCTGGAATTGCCCTTGCCGCAACAAAGTTCGCGAGCGCGCATGTCACTGTGCGTTTCCCGGCGTGAAGAATGCAGGCTGCACCTTTCTTGCAACTAAAGGTCTTCAACATCAAGTGATCGAGCAAGGGCCAGTGGGCACGACCAATGCCGCTGTCGTTCTTGGTATGACAAGTCAGGCAGCGGCTAAGAAGAGCGCGTGTGCTAGCGTCTTGACCAATGGCACCATTGATCACGCATCAGGCGTACAGTTTTACCCACCAATTTGAATCGACGGATGTTCGACCACTTTGTGTATGTCAGTTAGCATGTCAACAGTGGTATTTAATATCATTGAAAGGTATGGCTGTGAAAATTGTGTCGCCTCGATCCCTTTGAGGCCTAGTTTGTTCACAGATGAAGCGATGTGGGCCGAGCTGTTCAAGATACGATCGACGTTTTTGATCATACTTGCGGCTGATGTGTGCAGTGAGACAGCGCCGTCGATGGCCTCGATGCTCCTGTTTAGCCGCATGACCAAGAATACCGCACCTATCAGCGCGCCCACCAACCCAACCAAGCATACAATTGTGGAGAGCGCCCACATCACCTTGGGCACGCGTTCTTCCCACGCAATCGGTTTGGTCTCCGCATCGTGCGAAATCAACCGTTCGGTTTCATGATAGGCGGCACCTTGCGTGTGGATTCGGATCGGCAAATCCGAAAAAATGTGTCGACCACCCTTCCATGCATCGAGATCGACTGCCGCTTCGACCGTATACGAATTCGCCGGTGCGAGCATGGCTGTGCTTGCCGTTGTCTTTGATGCTGGTGCGACGCCATATCCCAAAAGAGGCCCCCGTACCGTTTTGAGAACCCGTTAATTGTAGTCTGCGCTAACGCCACCCCAGAGAAACGAATCTAGCATCCAACACGCCAACACTGCTGCACAGTCACACCGCCCCAAATTTCACCAACAATGCCACCAAAGCCAAAGAACGCGAAGCTCACACACGCACCGGTCGAGCCGGTCGTCCGCGACGATTCGGATGACGACGATTCGGATTCGGACGACGCAACATACCCCGAACAACCTCGCCATGAAGAAGAAGAAGAGGAGGAAACGCCACCAGACGAGACACAACTTGCTCGCCTCAAGCGTCTGAAGCGATCACGCGTAAACGACCGGCGCAAAGCACGCCAAAACGGATTCCGTGCGTATGCCCAACTCGCTGGCGCGGGCATCGCCAACTCCTTTGGCAACGACATGACCATGAACATCCTCTCCTCGAGTGATGTCGGCCGGCTGGCGAAATGGTGCCCCCAAAGCGGCGATGTGCACATGCCGCTCGACACTTTTGAAACCCACCTGGCGCTTCGCGACGAATCGCTTTCTTCCGGACCGCTCAATGTTTTGACGAGCGTCACCGAGTCCTTCGCACGTAAAGTCGTCCACGAGCTCGTGCTTCGTAACGTCGAATCGGGGGGCTCGATGACGATCACTGCGGCAAATGTGAAAAGCGTGCTACGTCCCCTTTCGGGCGCACTGCACTCGGACGGCTTCAATGTGCCTGCCGGGCTCGTGAGGTTAGCTCAGCAGATACCGGCTGGCCACTATGAAGATGCAGACGGAAAACGCGTCTTCGTCGAGGACGCATCATTCCTGCTTCCCGTCAATGAAGACGATACGCGTGCAATCGCAGAAGAGAGAAAGTTTGCCAAAGTGAATCAGATGAAACGGCTGCGTGAAAAAGATAAAACCCGCGAGTCGATCGCCGCCGAGCGCAAGAAGAAACGCCTCGACAAGGGAGCGGCGACATCGCTCGCGACCGGCGTTGTGGCTTAGACATTCAGCACCGTTCTCCTGGTTTGCGCTGTCAGAATACACACACAGAGAGAACGCGTGACGATGGAACTCTTGGGTGGATATGTGAAAGCCGCGCTGCGCTTGTTTTTTTGTAAAGTGTGTGGGGTTTGTGTGTGGGTGGTGAATATAAAGATTTAAAATTTACAGAACGACAATCAAGACACCGCACACAGTTCCCACAACACAGACACCCACGGCCGCCCAGATTCGCCAGCTTGTTGCAACGCCTTTCACAAAAAACAGAGTGACCAAAAGTGGGGCTGGGAATATCGGATTGGAAAAGACGATGGCGAGCACCGCCGTAAAAACGGCCAACACCAGGGGCCAAAATGAAGTCGTTTCATCCATGTCGACCTCGCGGATGCCGACGCCGCGGTTGTACACGCGCGTTACGATTCCGACTGACAACCCAGCAGCGACAATCGTCCAGCCAGAAAATATGGTCGTCGCGACGCCACCAAACACCAGATACCACTCAGCTTGAAAAAATGGGTCTGTTAGCACAGCGGCAACGGTCGCCATCGACGCGACCGCTGTCAATAGCACCGATGCCCACGCAAACGCCCACGGCCGCTCAATCAAAAACACCGGCTCCCACACGGAGGCCACAAGCAATGCGGCGGCAGTAAGCGCGCAATGATTGAACATCGAGCTGGAATCGGCTGTGAATTCGTTTTGAAGTGTGTTGTACAAAATAGCACACGAAAATAAAAACTGTGATGAAAATATTACACCCCACATAGCACCAATTAACGGCGACCGTCCATTTTGGCCGCCGAATGCCTTTGGCGACCAAGAAACTGTGTTCCTGCGCGAAACCTGGCCTATCGTTACAGTCGACGAAAATACCGATCGTGCTGAAAACACTGCTAGGAGTCCAACAGCTGGCAGCGCCGCCGACACAAATTGTACGATTCGTTTGTCGTCGGTGGTAGACATCAGGAACACTATCTAATACTAGTTGCAACAGCCTAATCAACAATTCGGCATTAGATGTGCATGCGTACTCATGCACCTTGACATCCACGCCGGCACCGCTCCTTGGTCCCGGTGCTTTCGTTTTTTTCTTCTCAGCATGTGTTTTCCATTGTTACGCCCAGTCGGATGGCCACAATAAAACTCGTTTGAGCGAATGATGGACTCGACTATTTGATCGCGCATCTGTAGATCGTCCGGCGCCGGCGCATCGTCGTCCGGTTCGACGGCCGCCATAGATTTTTCAAAGGATTTGCTGACGTATTCTTCCAGTTTCTCGGCATTTTCTTTCGTTTGTATGCCTTCGGTGAGCTCGACACACGCGGCGCAAAACGCGACGGCAAAGGGTGACGACTCCAACTTTACGTCGACACACGTTACAAAACTGTGCTTTACGATGTCCAGATCTTCGTTGGCGTGGACGCACTGCACGGTCAAACGAATTTTGTGTGTACACACACTCGACGACAGTGGTTCGGTACAGACCGGTTTGGTACAGGACGGGGCATCGTGGAATGGGCACTTTCCATCGTGCCTGCAACCACAGAAATCGAGCCGTACAAAGGTTTTTGAGTGTGGTCCAACAACTGCAGTGGCATCTTTGCGGTGGTGCTGGCAGATGCAACCAGTTGAGTCATGCATTGTAAACGTGATGCGACGAGCCGTGATGCCCTTAATGTTTACATGCTCCATAATCGCTCGATCGACAAAAATGCGCGGCTTTGATCCGATACACTCATCGTCGAGAACCGACGAGGCCGAAAAAAGCACGTGGATTCGAAGTTGCTGTGACAGCCATAAAAGAAACGTCGAAACGGTCCATTCGGGCATGAACTGCCACCGACTCGAGGTCGTCGGCGCCAAAGCAACCGGAACCACCAATGGCAACGTGCTTAAACAATCAAAAATCGATGGCGGATTTGCCTTGCGCAAATTGTCGAATTCATTCTGCATATCGCGGTCGAGTTCCAATTCGTCGTGGATAACTCGCGTGGCAACAATGCTCACTTCAACGATGTCGTCGAAAATTGTGAGTTTTCCAACGGGTTCGTTTTCCGAATCGTATAAGGTGAGTTTTACGTCGGCGGACCACGTCGTGCGTGGAATCGCTAAAAGTTCGGTTTTCTTGACGGCGGCCATCGCTGCGACGACGACGCCCGGCTTGCCGTCTTTGGAGACTGGCGGTGCCATTTCGTGTTGCGAAACGAGTTGGTGCCATGCCGATCCACTGAGTTTGATGCTGGTTGTTTGCTTCAAAAGTTGGGCTAGCCAGTCGTGCGCGGCCGAGAAACGTGACAACGTGGATAGGAATTTGTTGCAACTCGCATCGCTACATTGCACGTCGCAGTCGGCCAAAAACGTTTCTTTTGGAAGTGCGAGTCGGCGGATCATTTGGCTATAGTAGTATGCGTATGTGGTGCGTAGCTGGTGTTGTTCTGCTGGCGCGAGTTTCAAGAGCTAGCGCTGTTAGAGATGTTGTTTGTTTTGTCATAACGGGTTTACGTGCCTAAACAAGGAAGATGGGTCGCGCTCAATGCTGCCTGCCGGACTTGGCGTCATTGACACTGTGCGACTCGCAATGCGAGACGGGGCCACCATCGAATCCGTCTTCGATTAAAGGCATCACGGACAAGCTTAGAAAAAAGCAAGCGGCCCACGACCGCGAAATCAAAAAGCGTGATAATCTCGCGAAAAAGGAGTTCGATCGCGTCGAAAAGGCCACAGTCGCAAAACTGAAACGAGAAGCCGCTGTCGAAGCAAAGCAGCAAGCAACAGAAAAGAAACAAATGGACGCCGCGGCAGGTCGATCAAAGCGAGTTCAATCCGAGTCCGAGAAAGTAGAAACGATCGAATCGTCCACAGTCGTAGAAACCATAGAGTCGCAGACGATGACCCTTTACAGTGCGCTGCGCACCAAAACGAACCAACCGATCCAAAGCCTTGACACGTTCAAGCAGCATTACGCGGAAGGCGAAAAAGAGCTCCGTGGACAGCTGTATTACAACCGCAAAATGCACGCGGAAGCCAAAAGACGGGTTCAGGAAGTGGGTGAGAAAAGCGCGCAATACAAGCGTGACCGCATGGCCGGTGTGGTCAAGTCGTCGATGTCGGACGAGGAAAAGGCTAGTCTCATAGCATTGTCCAAAAAGTCCACCGAAGCCATGATCACCCTAGACCACGCACATTCCAAAATCGAAGGTAAACTCGAGACGTTTCGTCTTGAATGGCTATACTACCGGTCCCCGCAGCTTCTGGAGATGCTCTACAGTGTCAACAAACAGCCAAAACCAGTGACGGCGTTCGACTTGTACCGGACGGATGTCGAGGCTCGGTACGACGAAATACAGGGCGACTCGCGGGTCCCCGGCACAGTCGATCCGTCGGTCAATGACAAAAACAACTGGCAAAAACGGATGTGGGCTCTTGAATCGCCATCGGACAAGGAGTGGTATACCGCTCGCGCCAAGCAGCAAAATTCGAGCGCAAATCCAATCACTCGCCAGAAGATGGTCGACGAAGCGTCACAGCTGGCATGGGAATCCGGTCTGGCAAAGTATGGCCAATCAAACAACTTCAAGCTCGCTCTCTACGAGCGAAAGTCGCTCGATGTGATTCCTATGTATTCGTCGAGTGGAAGCGTTGCGATTTCGGTTTCAAATGACTGGCTCAACGACGTTGCCTTCAATCGTACCTTGGCGACCCTTTTTCGAGTGGATGGCACAACGATACGCAAAACGAACCGAGTGCTTGGCGATGGCGGTCGCATCAGCATCACGTGCCATGGCCCAGAAGGTGGTAGGGTGGTGTTAATGGGCCTTGCGCTCGCCATCGTGGCAAACGGGCTCGACGACTTCTATGCGGCGTACCGCATCACGTTTGGAGACGGATTCGGCGGCGTCATGGACGACGATGTTGTTTTGGATGAATAAGCCCTTGAAGCGTTGACACAATCGAATGTAAATCATGAAGCTCTCATCCCGAGAACTGAGCGATCTGCTATCGGGAAGTGGCGAGAAAAACGGGTGTTCTGTCGCCTACGTCTTGGCATTGGAAGGGTCGGCCACGAAGAATCCAACTTGGGGGTTTTGGGAATCGGTGCTCGACTTGGCCGTTCAAGGTGCACAGCCATCGCCAGCAATTACGCACGTCGAACTTTGTTTTGCACCAAATGCCAATGCCCACGACGACATGCACTTTGCCACCTATTTGGGTGCAGTGGCCGGTTGGGGTGCGTCCTTTGGTGGGCAGCGGGACTTCTACTTGGGGTACAATGCGCCACAATGGCGCGCGGTACCAATTGTGAGTGCCGGCGCCTCCAATCGGCTGCGACGCGAATGTGAAACCCACGTCGGCACTCCATACTCGATTGCAAAGTACGTATGTTCGCTGCCACCGATTCGAGCATTTTCGTTTTTGTTCTCTGATGTCGCCAAGTCGCCGGCGCATTGCGCGATTTTGACCGCACGGTGTATACGCGCTGCGATGCCAGAGTTGAAAATGCCACATCACGCGTCTTGGTTTGGGCCAACCACCCTGTTTTTGGAGCTGGATTCGGAGTCGCGGCGCACTGCGTTCCATTCTGCACTGGTAGCCTCTGAGTGTGCTGCAACGTCGATTGTCGATGACGAGTGTGCCACGCATGCGCTGCAAACACTGTTGAATGGTTCGGACGATGCCATTATTGGGCTGGACGGCGACGCGTGCATGCTTGCAATTCGCAACCTAACATTGCGATCGTTGGCACCAGGCACAGACGACGTAGGAAAACGACTCCTTCAAAAACAGCTTGCGATAGCCCTACTTAGAGTTTCGGTTGTTAGAAACGCCTAAATTGTATATTAACACAACACACAAGCTGGTGGCTACACAGGTGGTGCAGTAAAATCGTCGTCGTCGCTCGCTGGGCTGACTTCGTCGTAGTTTGCTCGCGAGCCAAACATCAACTTCTGGATTGAGCCAAAAACTCCGTGGTGTGCACTAGTTGCCGTCTCGAAGCGCGTCGAAGATGGCGTCGTGCGCCGCGAAAAGACGGTCTGTGACGGACTATTTTCGAGTCGATTGATTGCAACGTTCAGCTTTGCCGTTTCCTCGATGGCAAAGGATCGGATCGCTGGTACTTGTATGTTGGCAAGTTTTTCAAGCTCGAGCTTTAATTCTTTAAAATTCCGAATCGTATACCTGCGCAACTTTGGCAGGTCGATGGCTTCCAACTGCTTCAATCGGTCCGAAATAGATACAAGTTGATCAATATTAAAGAGCATATTTGATGCAGACAATCTGATCAGACTAAGACGGAGGCCATCGACGGCTAATTTGATGTCTTGCTGTGTGGCGATCGCGCTGATGTCTTTATTTGGAGCATCGCCTGGCGCCGATGTTTTGGGCTCTACTGCGGACTTGCGCGAGCGCGAGACGGCATCTGAGATAGGTTTGGGTTTCTTTGGGCTCTCGGGTGCTTTAGCGTTTGTGTTGTCGTCGGCTGCGGCGGCCTGCCTAGAGGCGGCAACGAGCAAAATGATCACGTCATATGCGAGGCCGACAAAGAAGTTGACGGCCTGTGCCAACGGGATGGCTAACGTGAGCACCATGAGCACGATGAGCACGTATACGACGCCACCGAGCTGTGAACACGAATTGCGTGGGCAAACATAGTCAGTAAAAATGCACGCATGTGTTTCAAAACGAAAGGGTGTGTGCACCTCCACCAGACCGCAAATTATGTATCCCACCACGTAATCGCCGGTTTCGGCGTTGGCGGAGTCTACAAAGTTCTGAATCGAGTCGATTGCCTCGGCTCCGCGCAGTGCGCCCGGGATTCCAAGCCAGCGCGCAAGATCCGATTTTATGTTGACGCCGAGCGTTTCCTGGAAGAAGTCGCGCGCTCTCTCCTGATAGCCTTCGCCTGTACAGTACTCTTCGTAGGTCAGTTTGTGATACTCGATGCCCTCGGACTTGGTGAATTCGCGCCAAGTAGGCAGTAGAGGAAACACGATTGGAACCGCCGGAAAGCACAGAAACGAGTCGTCCGGCCGAAAGACCTTCAAGGTGTCGCCATCGGCTCCCTCGCTGGCATCGTCGGGGTTGTCGATCGAGGTCGCGGTCGGTGCCAACACTGGCTCGGTTAGGTAGCACCCGACCGTGCTGTAAACGGCATAGCGCACCGCGGCCGTAAAGATGTCCTCGCCAGTCTCGACCGCCGTGGTCGCCTGCGCACCGCCTGCGACCGTGCCGTAGAGCACGGTGTCGAATACGGCATAGGGCGCCGCGACGACAGGCCCCAAGAGTCCCTCGGAGAGCCGTCGCAGGCGGCCGTGCCGCGCGGGTGCATGTTTGCCGGCGTGGTCGGTGTGCGATTTCGTGTGATTGACAAAGTGCGCATCGGTGCCGTTTACACGGCGGTGCCAAACGCGACGGATCGCATCGCCAAACTTGGAAAATGCAAACGTTTCATGGTTGTCGAAGAGCGAATAACCGGTCGGATGTTTATTCAGGAGCTCGTGCATCTGGCGGCCCCGCATTCGCATCTCATTCCGGTTTGTAAAAATTGTGTGCAAACGGGTCCATTCCGCCGCGACGCTCGGCCAATGCACGAGGTCGTGCAGCCATGAAAGTGAATGTGCAGCCGGAAGCTCGGGGGTGCGGCGACGCGTTTCGCGGTTCACATGCGCCCGTAATTCATCGGCTTCGAGGCGGCGCCCGGTGGCGGTGGCCGCCAGTTGGGCCACTCGCGCCTCGTCGCGCGCCGTTTGCCGCCGATCGAGTTCGTCGTAAAACGTCACCACCTCTTTTTTGAGATCGTCCCCGTCGGCAAGCCGTCGCGCCCGCCGCCGACGGCGCTCGATATCGATGCGATTCGAATCGACGTGCATTTCCGTCCATCGGCGCGAAATGTCACCGATTTTGGAAAGTCCAGACGAAAACCGCGCCGTCAGCGAGCCCTCGTCCGCCTGAAGCACTTCGAGCGCAAAAAGTGGGTTGACGAGTTTGTGAAAGAAATTGTCGCGGTGGAAGCTCATTGCCCTCGGCACGTGCCTCTCTAAGGAGATGCCGTCGTCCATGCGCCGCAGGCGCTCCGTCCGCGCCCGCTGCTCGAGCTTGAAGAACCGCTGGTCGCTTTCTCCGGATGCGTTCTTAAATGCCGCTCGGTTTTGTTTGACCGTCGACGCCGAGTGGCCAAAGCCGTGGCGGTTCTGTCCGTCCGCTACATGGGTGCCTCGCGTGGCGGCGCGATGGCGTGCCAAGTCCTCGTCGGACATCGCCTCTTCCTCCGCTCGGAGCTTGCGCCGCCGGCGCTCGGCATGGCGCATGCCTGGAGTGGACAACTCGCGTTCTTGCATGCGACGACCGCCCTTTTTCTCGGCGGCGCGGAGCATCTTTGCTGCAGCCGAGGCGGAATTTGCGCGTTTCGTCTGCTCGCGACTGCGCTTGATTCGATTCCCGGCCGAGCGAACCTCGGCAAACACGCCAGTTGCCTGCTGTATTTTCTGCAAACTCTGGCCGGTCGAGATGCCAAAGTCACGCAATTTGCGCTCGACGGTCTCGCTGTCGACGCCGTAGCGCTTGCTCGCGAGTTTCAAAAGCGACCGGCCGATGTATTCGGTGCGTGTGGGCCCGCCGTAGTGCAGCGACGACTGGTTGATCACCTGGCATTCGGGATCCGCGTGCAGTTCGGGTAAGAGCACGTTTTCGATGATCGCGTGAATGTCGGGGCCGATCTTGGCCGACGAGGGGTGGTTCTCGTCTGCGAGCTTTCGGACAACGTGCGCCATTCGCTTGGTCACTTCGCGCGTAAAGTGGTGCTCGCAGTACTTTTCGCCGCACTCTTCGCGCCCGTCGGCAAACCGCGCGCAGCACGCGCTTCCCAAATTGCGCTCGATGTGTTCGCGTAATTGGGGCTCGTTGCTCGCGCGGCGCCGCGGGCGGCCCCGTGCGCCCGCGGTGTCGTGTGCGTCATTCTCGCGCCGGATGTGCGTCAGCGCCTTTCCAACCAACACGGCGTGCACGCGACAGGAAATGGTGCGGTTCACAAACTGCGGATCGGCACAGGTGCCCATGCGATTTGGCTTTTCGCCCACGTGGCTGCCGACGCGCGCCCACGTTTGCAAAAACTGCATATGGGCTTTGGATAGTTCGTCGTAGGACCCATTCGACTGCAGCAAATTCGATGTGTGGTGCGACGCGATAAACAGCTGCTGCTCGGACGGCGTAAGCGATCGAATCCAATCGACGAATCGCGTCTCGTTGTCGCCGAACTCGCCATTAAGCGCCTCGGACTGCGTCTCGGCGAGTCGGCGGCCGTTCTCGACGACGAACGGGCGGACCCACGCCGGTGGATGCGCGCTGCCGACGGCCTTTTGGTGGGTCAAGGCCGCTTCCCTCCGCGGCTCGCGCAGGTCGTAAAACGACGCGTTTGCCTGCATCTCCCGTGTCGCATACTGCCACATGTTTTGATTTGACGTTGTCAATCGAAGCACTGCATCTGTGGATGTAAATACAAAGGTTTGCAATGCCTGTGCCGCGCGTTCGGCCACCGCCTCGACGCACGCGGCGACCTGTGTGCAATCGACGACATTCGTCGATGCCGTCGCGTCGCCGAGCAGTGCCCGCTCGACTGCACGGACGACATCGATTGGGTCGTTGTCCTGTCCGATTGCATTGGTCCGGTTGCAGAGCCCACAGTACTTGCCGCATGTTTTTTGTGAGGCACAGACCAACAGCTGGCTGGCGACGAGATGCACGGTCGGCCCGATGGTGGCCGAAAGCAGCCATGCGATCCACGCGCCGTCGTCGCGCGCCGTCGCCGTGTACGGGTATTGGCTGTCGAAATCGACGCTTAGAATCGGATTCACGGCGAGCATGTGCTCGTGCTGCCCACAGCCACCCAGCTGGGCACACGAAGCGTTGATCAGGAGCGCTTCCGCGACGAGGGCCTCGGGGAGGCTGCTTTCGGTGCCGTTTGTCATCGCAAGCGCCGTAACGATCGACGCCGCGGGGGAACGGCCAAACGCATTTGGTGGCGTCCTCAATGGATAATTCGCAAACAGGCCGGTTGCGTCGAGCTCGTCGTGGTGCTCCTCGAGGTTGTTCCACCACGCGTCGCGCTCGGTCAAGTTGACATACTCCGTTGGTTGCGCCGTCTTTGTCGCCAACAGCGTATTTGCCACATCGGTCCAATTCTGCAACGGCGAAACGCCTCGCGCTTGCAAGAGCTTGTCGAGGAGCGCCATTGCCTCCTTGTACGACGTTGGTGGAGCATTGGACACCGATTGCAGCGTCGCCTTCCAGAGAACGCGCAGTTCGCGCTCCATCGAGTCGGCGCGCACCTCAGGCGAAAGTCGTCGACCGACCGACGAGCCGTTCTCCGGATTCGCGTCGATGTCGGCAAACGCTGCGTGGCTGCAAAACGGGAGCTGGGGTGGAACAGACGACCCATCCCACTCCCCAAACAGACGCATCGAGTCCAAGCGCATTCGCTGACTTGGATTGTACGCACGCAGCGTCCAATACCGATGGGGCGTCGCGTGATCGATGCGCGTACCGACGACGTGGCTGGTGAGGCCATGGGGGAAGACTGCCACCAATGTGCCGAAGAAGGCGGATGTGTCACTCGCCCAGAGCTCGAGGGGACCCAGGTTGCTTTCTGAGAGGGGTGGGGCGGGGTCGCAAAGTGGCAAATTCAAAGATCCAGATGGAGAGCCTCCCCCCAACGTTAAAAAGAGAATGGACCAGTTGAGGAAAATGGAAGCAGGGGGTTCTAGTGTGCAGTGTACGCGCGGGGCTTCGGGCGTGGTCGGTGTTTGAGCGGAGCGCGCACCTGGTGGCATCGGCGAGGGAGGGGGGTGTGGCAACGGCGGCGGAGCGGGAAGAGGCTGGGCGGCTCCCTCGCTCAGCCGACGCCCCGAGCACACCGGGCACCCGATGCCTTGCAGCCCGTACTCGTTGCAATACGCAGTGCAGCAAATCCAATTGTCAATCACGGTGTTGCTATTCGATTGGCCATCGCCCTGCGATCCACTAATTCGGTCGTTCGTCCCAGACCCCGGAAATAGTTTCACGATTCCACAGTCGCTGCAGTCGTATCCGATCTCGCAGTTGTGATTGTTGTCGGTGCTACTGCCATCGTTGCAATGGTTGCTGGAATTCGGAAATCGCCCCGAATCGGTGGTCCATACCTCACACCCACCGTCGATCGGGCCGATTGGCCCATTGTCCGAATCCGGGTTCCAGCCCTTGGTCGTGTTGTCATAGCACGCGAACGTGCTTGTCGACGCGGGTGGAATGCACGAAATGTCGACGAGTGACGGGTAGACGGGCGGCGTGGCGGGCGAAGGCCTCGGCTGAGGGGTCAGCGGCGGCAAGGGCGGTGGCGGCGGCGACGGCGGCGGCGGCGGCGGCGGGAAAAAGTCCTTGCACCGCAGGCCGCAATCGGCCGAGTCCATACCCAGTGGACAAATCGAAGTCTCGGCGTCCACGCGGCCGTGATTGACGCTTACCGACCCGCCATCTGTGAGAAGCGCGAGTCGAGCACATGTATGATCAGCGCGGTCAAAACTGTTGCGTTCGAGTGTGATCGTAATCCGTACCGTCACAAATGCCATCGTTCGTATGGTCAATAAAGTTGAACACGCAGTTGTTTTCACTCACGTAGTTGCAAACCGGCGTGCGTGGCGGCAGACTCGGCGCAGGTGATGTCAAGGGCGGGGGCGGGGGCCGCGGCGGACTTGGGGGCGGCTGCGGCGGGAGCAGCGGCGGTGGCCGCGGCGGCGGATTGGGTGACGCGATCCCATCTCGCCACGCCACGAGCTCGATTCCCTTGACGTGACTCGCCGTGCCCAGATCGAATTTAATCCAGGCATTTTCGGACCCTGCGCTGATGCAGGGCGTGTCGGATGTGCCATCGGTGCATGCGCAGAGCACGCGCGCGTCCGACGACGCGGTGATGTACTGGTGCGACTCGACGACCTCTTGCGACCGTCGGCCCGAGGCAAACACGATGTCGTACGAGTATAGAAACGTGCTTACACGGTCGCCTGCGACCACCGTCGCATTCTCGGCCGAAAGAAACGCGCCGTAGGCCGTGTACAGATACACGTCGGTGAGTCCGTCGGGCAAGAACGAGTTTGGAACGACCATGTTTGGGTGTGATCCGGCGGCTGTTGCGACATAGTCCTCCATAACCACGCCGTTCCAATAGACCTCGAACTCGGTGCCGTTGGAAGTGTCGACGAATGCCGCGCCGTGAGCGATTCCAGTCGTTGCAATATCAAAACCATTAAAACTTAGATCCTTAATGCGCACGATTACAGTGTTGCTTGCTTGCGCTTCGAATCGAGGAATTGCACTCTCGAACACCACATCGATTGCCTCGCCTGCCTTGGACTCGCTGTAGTCTGCAAGAAGCCCTTCAAATGTGTTCGATGTCGTGTTGAGCGGTGCTTTGCAAATGCGGCTGTCGCGCAGGCGAACTGTCAGCATGCACTGCGAGGCCGCCGCGTCCCAGCGCACCGAGAACCGCCAGATCTCGCATCCGAACTCGGCCGTCTGTGGGTATTTGCTGACCAGCCCACGCTCGAGCGGCGCGTTGGCGAAATCCGCAACGGCGTTGGCAAACACTCGCTTGTGGCCATTCGCCGAGTCGGTCGAGTTGCACTCGCTCGAGAACGTGGGGTCGATGCGCAGTTCCCATCGCGCCGTCGGTCGACGTGGTGTTTCGTCATAGAGTCGATTCGCCGAGACCGACCCAAAGTTTTCGGCCATGCCAATCTCCTCCTCCTCGACGATGGCGAGCGCGTCGCGCATCTGCTGTGCCATTCCACCGTCGAAGAAAATTCTCGATGGCTTCAGCTCGAGCATCGTCTGCGAGCCAAACGGTGGCCTCGGTGGCGTCGGTGGCGGCGGCGAGTGCGCATTGTTCTCGACGACGAGTCGTTCAAACAAATCCAGATACATGGCACATCCGGCGCCAAAAAACGTGGAGCATTGCTCGCGCTGCGTATTTTCGAAGCCTGCAACGCCTGCCGCTTGTAACGAGAAGGAGTCGCACGTCGGGTTGCAGATGGCCAAGTCGTACGAGTAGGGTGCG
>Ga0213868_10001504_pt1 | contig 22545 bp, 19 predicted proteins | sample PICome_9_FD_160087 | JGI IMG/M metagenome (GOLD analysis project Ga0213868, IMG submission 160087) | Coastal seawater microbial communities near Pivers Island, North Carolina, United States - PICO127 | ecosystem: Environmental > Aquatic > Marine > Coastal | place: USA: North Carolina... | reverse complement strand
GGTGCTGGGTCGGCTATAAATTGCAATACTTGTGGAAGTCTTTTAGCACATAACTCGGCTTATCATAACAATGTTAATAGTACACCAACTTCTTCTGCTCCTTTTGCTAATCCTCCTACTGCCGAACCTAGCCAAAACTCAGCTGGAGTATGGCATTATACCTGCGGAAAAGGATGTGTTGGAGGATCTGGATCTAATGGTGCTTGTGCCACTTGTGGTGGCTCCTTGACTCATAACACCGCTTATCATCAATAAATATAAGGTGTTATAAATTACAAGGTACGTAGTGTTGAAATGGATTTTAAAATTGATAAAGTAAAAAATCTACAGACAAAAAACGTGTTAAACGAGTCTCAAAAGCAACATATCCAACTTTCGATTAAAAATATAAGCTTGCAAATATAGTGCGTTAGGGATTGCAGAGAAAATCCTTTTTTGTGCTTAACTATAAGTTTTTGATTTGAAACTCATTTGATATATGTAAAAAACTTGATGAGATACTGAAACGAGTTCAGCACAAAAAAGATTGTAACGAAAGGCCCGACCCTTGGGTAACGCCCAAAAGAAAAACCAACTTGTAAATAACAATTATACTTATTTAAGTAGCTGGCTTGTAGTCTTTTTTGTCAATTATTATTTTAGCAAATTGTGATACAATTTTCGCTAAAAAACAAATAGATTATTTAGTGGCTGGACGATATTCTTTTTTGTCAATTATTATTTTAGCGATAATCTCTCTTAAGATTTCTGAAGTACCACCACCTATAGGTCCTAGCCTACTATCGCGTAACAAACGTGCCATAGGATACTCTTCCATATAACCATAACCACCTAAAAATTGAAGGCATTGGTAAATAACCTCATCGGCCATTTTAGTGGCCTTTAGTTTTGACATGGTTGCTTCTTTAACAACGTACTCTCCTTTATCTAATCTAGAGGCTACTGCATAGTTAAAGGATTTACAAATCTCCATATCGGTATATAAATCTGCTACGCTATGTCTTAAAGCTTGAAATTGATCGATAGTCTTTCCAAAAGCTTGACGCTCGCCCATATATTTTAGTGCGTACTCTAGAGCAAATTCTGCTCGTGCATGGGCATTAATACCCATAATTAAACGCTCTAAAGAAAAGTGTTGCATGATATATGAAAAGCCTTTGTTTTCTTCGCCTAAAAGGTTTGCAACGGGCACTTTAACATTATCGAATGCTATTTCTCCAGTATCGGATGCATTCCAACCCAATTTATTTAGTTTAGTTGCAGATACTCCTGCCATATCTCTATCTAAGACAAATATACTAATGCCTTTATTCCCAAGTTCGGGAGTTGTTTTTGCGGTTACAATTAAATAGTCACTTAAAACCCCATTGGTTATAAACGTTTTTGAACCGTTAATTACGTAATGGTCTCCATTTTTAATCGCAGTTGTTCGCATGCCTGCCACATCACTACCTCCAAAAGGCTCTGAGATACATAGGCATCCTATTTTATCACCAGATATACTTGGGGTTAAATATTTTTGTTTGATTGCTTCATCACCTTCCGCCTGTAAATGCGTCATAGCTAAATACACGTGTGCCCATATGGCAGCAGCAAAACCACCAGAATTTATTTTTTGAAGTTCTTCTAGTAGAATAACAGTGTAGAATAAATCTAAATCCATACCACCATAAGCTTCAGGATAATTGATTCCGAAGAATCCCATATCTCCAAATTTTTTCCAAATAAATCTATCGATATTACCTGTTTTTTCCCATTTTTCGATGTGAGGTACAACTTCTTTTTGTAAAAAATCTTGAAGACTTTTTCTAAAAAGATTATGCTCTTCAGTGAAATACATACTATTCATTTATTTTTCTTTTTCGAAGTGCAAATATAATTCAATTATCTTGATTTTATTTACAGGGAAGTCTTTAACTTTTGTTAATTCATCTATGGAATTATAGCCTTCTCTTAATTGGCGTTGTTCTATAATGTTATGTGCTAAATCATAATCTATATGAGGGATGGTAACCAAATCATCAATAGTTGCAGCATTTATATTTATTTGCTGAATCGCTTTTGGTGTTTTTACCGTAAACTGATTTGTGATTTTTTCTATAACCTTTGGGGTTAGTCCATATACATCTAGAAGCTGAACATCGGCAATAAAACCACCTTTAAATTTATTTCTGTATTTAATAATGCGATCTGAAAACACTTTACCAACACCATTTACTTTTTGAAGTTGTTGTGCTGTAGCCCTATTTAAATCTTGCTTTTGAGCAAAGGTTTTAGGTTTACTATTATCGCTATATAATGCATTGTTTTTAGGTTTGGGATTGGTTATCCATTCTGGAAATTTAAAATATGGTGCCATAGCATTTAAAAGTGAATCGGACACTTTCGTAACGACCTGAAATTGTTTGGAAGAATTAATCCACTTATTTTGTTCTCTAAAGGCTATAAGTCTATCAATTTCTTCATTAGTCATGCCTAATGTAGCGCCTTTAAAGTCTGTAATGTAATTTGGATTGAATGGATATGTTTTCGGTTTGTTTTTTTCTAACTGAACTAACCTTAAGGAATCTATTTCTTTAGTAAATTCTATAAGTGCTTCTTTATTGCCAGGGATTTCTTCCGAAGGGAAATCGACAAAAAAGTACACACATTGAAAAATCACAATAAGAACTAACAATAAAAAAATCCCATTTCGTTGTTCTTTAGAAAACGTGAAATGGGATTTAATTTGCATTTTATATTTTTTTAGTCTGTCAAATTGAATTCGCTATGTAATTTAAAATGTCATTGAACTTTTTGAAGCTCTTTTTATTATATAGTGTTATAATTATTTTTTCGCTTTTATAGCACTCATATATTTATTTAGTTCTTCTTTAACTTTGGGAGCAAGAATAACTAAACCAACCATATTAGGAACCATCATAGCAAATATCATGGCGTCAGAAAATCCAATAACAGAACCTAAGCTCGCTGCTGCCCCTATTACTACGAAAACACAGAATAATAATTTATAGGTGTATTCCATTTTTTTAGTTCTTCCAAATAAATACGCCCAACCTTGAAAACCGTAGTAAGACCAAGAAATCATTGTGCTAAATGCAAATAAAACAACTGCAATAGTAAGCACATATGGGAACCATGAAATTACAGATTCGAAAGCCCCAGAAGTTAATAATATAGCTTGCGCATCATTTAAAGATGCATTTTCAGCTGCAACATTACCAGTTATTATTAAAACTAAAGCTGTCATGGTACAAACGACAACAGTATCAATAAATGGTTCTAATAAAGCCACCATACCTTCTGATGCTGGGTATTTAGTTTTTACCGCTGAATGCGCAATAGACGCAGATCCAACACCAGCCTCATTTGAAAAAGCAGCTCGTCTAAACCCTTGCACTAAGACACCAATAGCTCCACCGGCAACACCTTCAGGGCTAAAAGCACCATTAAATATTTGCACAAAAGCATCACCAATCATAGTATAATTAGCAAAAATTACAAACAATGAAGCGGCAACATAAATAACAACCATAAACGGCACTATTTTATCCGTCACTTTTGCAATTTTCTTAATACCTCCAATTATAACGATACCAACAAATACAGCCATCACTAGTCCAAATAACCAACCTCTTCCGTGTAAAAAAGATTCATTCCCACCAGTTATATTTTCCACCAGTTGAAATGCTTGATTCACTTGAAACATGTTTCCGCCACCAAATGAACCACCAATTACAAAAATGGCAAATAATACAGCAAGTACTTTACCCAATTTGGTATATCCTTTAGACTTTAAACCTTTTGTTAAGTAATACATTGGACCACCATAAACAGTTCCATCTTCAGCTATATCTCTATATTTAACACCAAGTGTACATTCTACAAATTTTGAAGCCATTCCTAAAAAACCCGCAACAATCATCCAGAACGTCGCACCAGCACCACCTATAGAAACTGCAATAGCTACACCTGCAATATTACCAAGACCAACAGTTGCCGATAAAGCTGCAGTTAGTGCTTGGAAGTGCGTAACCTCTCCTTCGTGTCCTTCAACTCTAATGGTATCAGGGTTATCCTCTTCATCAGTAAATTTTGATTTGGAAATTTCAACTTTATGATTATCTCTTTCTTCTAAATCGTCATACTTCCCTCTTACAATATTAATTGAAGTAAAAAATCCTCTAAAATTTATAAATTTATAATAAACTGTAAAGTACAGAGCCCCTAAAATTAGTGGAAACAACACCCAATATACTTGTATCGTATCGGTAAAAGGAATTTTATAAAAAATAGCATCAACAAACCATCCTGTTAAGTTTCCAAAAACTTGATCTATTTTTTGATCAATACCAACTTCGGTAGTTTCTTGAGCAAATGTTAAAAATGGAATTATTAATGTAAAAATTGAAAGAAGATACTTCTTCATAAGCTTTGTGTTTGTTAGTTTTTATTGAAAAATTATTACTAAAAGCTAGCAAGATGCTAAAAAAAAATGATTATTTGAAACAATGGTAGTTAAAATAGCAAATTTACTAATTGATATTGTACTCAGAATTTAATGCCTCAATTTGTTCTGGTCTTCCTAGAACAATAATTTTTGAATGTCTAGCAAGCTCCATGTCTGCTTCAGGATTTACCATATATTCACCATTTTCATCTTTATAACCAATAACCGAGCATCCTGTTTTTTTGCGAAGATCTAAATCCCTAATAGTTTTAGGTTTTTTGGAATCATAAAATTTTTCAACTGCAACTTCTTCTATATTGATATTAGACTTTCCAACAATAGATAAATTATCTATAAACTCCATTAGACCAGGCACAACAACTAATGACGCCATGTGATCTCCTCCTATTTTATCTGGTAAAATAACATTATCTGCTCCTGCAAATTTTAGTTTATCATAAGAAGATTCATTTGAGGCGCGACTAATTATATTCATTTTGGGATTTAGCTGTCTTGCAGAAAGTACTACAAACAAATTATCTGCATCGTTTGGTAATGCCGAAATAAAACAAGCAGCTCTTTCTACACCTGCAGTTACTAAAATTTCATCTTCATTTGCGTTTCCAATTACATATGGTACCTTATCAAGTTGCATGCGCTCTTCCATTTCTTTATTTTTTTCAACAACTACAAACTCCTTATTATAAGCCATAAGTTTTGTTGCAGCTTGCTTGCCGTTTCTTCCGTAACCACAAATAACAATGTGATTCTTAAAACTTTCAATCTTTTTTTGCATCTTTTTGTGTTTTAATTCTTCAGAATAATTCTTGCTTAAAATGTATTCCGTTATTATAGACAAGGCATAACCTACAATTACAACACTTGCTAAAATTAAGAAAATTGTAAATACTTTAGACTGGTCGTCTAATGGAACAACCTCACCAAAACCAACAGTGGTCATGGTTATCACAGTCATGTACAAGGCATCAATCCAAGAATAACCAGAAATATGGACAAATCCGAAAACCCCGATAAGCATAATAGCAACCAGCAGTAAAACGGCTGTGTAGATTTTTGTTCTAAAAAACTTTATAAGTTCGTTCATAAATCAAAAACCGATGAGCGTTTTGTGTAAACTAAATCTTTAATACGTATCCAAAAAGCTAAAAACAAATAAAGTGCAAAACCAAAACCTACGGTTACAAAAGTTAAATACATAAAAGAGGTTCTAACTACTTTAGTTCTAATACCAAAACGGTCTGCAATACGCTGGCATACATAATACCCGTGTTTCTGAAAAAACAATAATGGTTTGTAAATATTGTTCATGCTGCAATTTAAGGTTTTGTTTATTCGTGTAAAAGTTTATCTGTTTAAAAATTGATTACCAACAGCACATTTTAAACAATTATTTTTATCGCAATATTCAGTTTTGAGTTGAATTAGTGCCTGAGAATCTAAAGATGATTTTGATACTTTTTTTAAATTGTTAAATGCACTAATGATATTGTTTTTTTCTGAAGTTATTGCCGTAGCTATTTTTATGATTTCAGAATCTATTTCTACTCCTTTTTGTTTGGCATAACAAAACTTTATGGGCAGAATAGTATTGATTAGCAATAAATCTACGAACGACTTTGATAATGTTTTTATTGAAGTTTTAGATGCTTTTTGAAACGTGTAATGTGTTTTCCAAAACTCAGAAGTTGAAACTTTAAAAAGTTCATAAAAGTCTTCTACTTCATTTAATTCTATAACTTTAGAAAATAAGTTTTGATGCTTATTATACAAATTTGCTAATTGTGATAATCTAATCGTTGGAAAATTCGGCGGTCGTAATCTAAAAAACTGCAATGGTAAAACTTGATTATTCTGGAGGCCAAATTTTTGCTTTAGAAACTTATATTCATTCTTCAAATTTAAGTAATAAGCATCTTCAATATCTTTCTCTAACAAACCCGCTTGACCAAATAAAAAAGCCTCTAAAATCTGAGGATTTGATTGTACTTTTCTGATTATCGAAAAGTCTATGGACTGCGCTAAACTAAAAAACGATTCACCATTAACTTTTAGCCCGAAGTTTTTAGTCAGCATTTTAAAAAACACTGATTCCCAATCGTTTTTAGATGCTACCAGAAGTGTGTTTATTGTTTCAGATTTTCGTTCTAAACGTTCAAGATACAATCGCTCTAGCCAATTACTTAAAACAAAATCGTCAGTTGATGGAAAATCATTTTCACAATTAATCCATTTGTTTTGTTTAGCAAATAGTTTTTCATAATTATTCAACATCGTAACATCTACAACATCCTTCAGCTGCAAGGTTGGTATAGGTGTATTGTCCTTTCTAAACACTTCCGTATCGTCTTCCCAAACCACATGCAGAATTACATTATCATAAGCTTGGTCTTGTTCGTGACTATGCAAAAACCAATCTGAAGATTTAATATGAATTTCCACATTTCCTGCCCAGAGCTGATCTCCAACTTTAATTTTTGAATTGAAAAAATCTGGACCTGAATTAAAATTATGTTGCCCAACGGAAGTTACTACGATAGATTCTCCAGTTGTTGTTTCTAAATTATTAAATCGAAACTTTTTATGTTTCCAGATATAATGTAAGAAGTCTTCTTGCATGCAACTAAAATATAAAAATATTACTCTTTTTTATTTGAAGTTGAAGAAATTTAAAAGAAATTTGAATCATGGAAGAACTAACTCTAACTACCCCAGCACTTTTATTTTCGGCTATTTCTTTAATTATGCTGGCTTATACTAATAGGTTTATAGCCTATGCCGCTATTATTAGAAACTTACATGACAAGTATTTACTAAAAAAAGATGAACGACTAATAAAGCAAATAAAAAACTTAAAACAACGCCTTTATTTAACCCGCGCTATGCAAATAACAGGGATTTCAAGTTTACTACTTTGCGTATTAACTATGTTTTTAATTTTTATCGAACTGCATGTTGTTGCAGTTTATGTATTTGGAGTAGCACTTATATTACTTATAATTTCTTTAGCCCTTCTGATCAAAGAAATTCAAATATCAGTTAAAGCCCTGGAACATCATATTAGTGATATTGAGAATAGTTAAATTTAAACTTTAATCAACTACTGTTGGTTTTTTATATTTTTGAAAAGGCTGCTTTAACAAGTGTTTTATATTACTGTTTTCTTCTTCATTTGAAAAAACATCCACACCATAAACTATTTTATCAGTATCTAATACCATATAGGTACCGAACAACCTGTCCCACACAGAAAAAATATTTCCATAATTAGAATCGGTATACGGCATCTTGTAATGATGATGAACCTTATGCATATCGGGAGAAACAATAAGATAACTTAATAAATTATCTACTTTTTTAGGTAATTTTATATTGGCGTGATTAAACTGTGTTGCTACAACTGATAACGATTGATATAAAAAAACAAGGGCTATAGGTGTCCCAATTATAAATATGCCTAAAAGCGTAAAAACATAACGAATCAGACTTTCTAAAGGGTGATGTCTATTAGCCGTGGTTGTATCTACATGATGATCTGAATGGTGCACTAAATGTACCATCCATAATGGTTTGACCTTATGTTCTATTAAATGTGGCAAGTAGGCTCCGATGAAATCTATCAAAAAGACTCCTAAAATACCATACAACCATATTGGCATTTCTGGAAGCCAATTTAAAATCCCAAAGTTATTAGCAACCACCCAATCTGATGATCTTAAAAACAAAAATGCTAAAGGAAGATTAACCAATATTGTTGTTAATGTGAAAAACATGTTTGGTACGGCGTGTTTCCATTTTTTATAATTAACTCCAAATAAAGGCACAATCCCTTCTATAATCCAGAAGAAAGTCAAACCCCCAACAATAATTAAACCGCGATGAAGTGGCGGAATCGTTTCGAAATAACTTAAAATAGTTTCCAAAATATATTTTTTGTTTTAAAGATAATTATTTTATTCTTTTCTTCATCGCCTCTACAATATTAAAAGCCGCCGGACACATCGCAACATTTTTTAAAGTGAGATTAGAAATTTGCTGAAACTTTTTTCTATCGGTATGCGGAAATTCTCTGCATGCTTTTGGTCGCACATCATAAATAGAGCAGTAATTATCTGCTCCTAAAAATGCACATGGTACGCTTTGTAACACAAAATCATTGTCTTCATCAACACGTAAATACTGACTAATAAATTGCTGTGTTTTCATTCTAAAATGTTTCGCAATTCTATCAACATCTTTATCTGTAAATAGTGGGCCAGTTGTTTTACAGCAGTTTGCACACTCCAAACAATCAGTACGCTCGAATTCTTCTTTGTGCAGGTCTTGCATGATATAATCCAAATTTTTTGGTGGTTTCTTTTTTAGCTTCGCGAAGAATTTTTTATTCTCGTTATGTTTATCTTTGGCCAGCTTTGGAAGATTATTGATGATGTCTTGCATGGTGTAAAAATAACATTTTAATTTATGAGATTTCCGCCATCACGGAAATGAAAAAATAGCATTACTAATGAAAGACCTTTTCGGAAAAGCTTTATTGGATTTTCAAAATGGAAACTATTCTGAAGACATCACAACATCAACCAGTATTTCTGATGAAGATGTGCTACCACTTCCCTATTTGTTTCGAGATTATAAAGACATGCCCAAATTGGAACAAAAAGCCTTAAAACTTTCTAAAGGCAGTGTTTTAGACGTGGGATGTGGCTCTGGAAGTCATAGCATCTATTTGCAAAAAAAGGGTTATAAAGTTAAAGGTATTGACATATCAAAAGGCGCCATTGAAGTGAGTAAAAAACGTGGTGTTTTACAAGCAGATGATTTAAATATATTAGATGAAACTGAAACTTTTGACACTATTCTTCTTTTAATGAATGGAACGGGAATTTTCCAAGAACTCACACAAGTCTCTAAATACTTATCGCACCTAAAGAGTTTATTAAACCCAAACGGACAAATTATTATTGACTCTTCTGATATTAAATATATGTATGAAGATGAAGATGGTGGCTATTGGATGGACATGAATACTAGTTACTATGGTGAACTAGATTACTTTTTGTCATATAAAGGCGAAAAAGAAGCGCCTATGAAATGGTTGTATTTAGATTTTGAAACTTTAAAGTTGGCTTGTGAAACTCTTGGATTACGTTGTGAATTGGTTTTTGAAGGTGACCATTTTGATTATTTGGCACGATTGAGCTAACCTATTGTTAAAACGTACTCAGCGAAATTTCATGATTTTATATTTTACATATTAGCTTTTTAGATAGGCCTGCGTTAAGGATTGCAGAGGAAAGCCCACAACGAGGTACGAGTGAGGACTTGTAACGTAAAGCCTGACCCGATATGGGAACTCCCAAAAACACTTTATAATCTTATACAATTTCATGAGATTCCCGCATTCGCGGGAATGATAAAAAAGCTGTTAGAAATCAAACTTATAAGTAGCGCCAGCTAAAAACTGAATACTCTGTACTGGAAAATTTTGCCATTTCTGGTAAGCATCATTAGCTATATTATTCGCTTTTGCAAATACCGAAAGTTGGTCGTTTATATGATATCCTATATGAGCATTAGCATCAAAATAACTATCTAAAACCACTGTAAATGGTGATGTAATTGTTATACCATCATTTAATAAAAATTGATCTTTACGTTCTCCGATATAAAACAGATTTGCGCCCGCAAACCAATATTCATTAATTTGGTAATCTAAAAACAACGAACCTTTAACGTCTGCCAGATTCCAAGCTTCAGCTTCATCATCTGTAGAATAACTAAAATACTCTGCTTTTATTCCTAATTTAAAATTTCTGTTTACATCAACATTAAGTTCTCCTGCCACTCCAAAGGTATCCACATTATCGTAAACCATTCCAAAAGAGTTTCCATAAGTGTAATTCTCATTTGTTAATGTTATTTCGTTATTTCTAAACAGTGCTTTGTTTCTATCTGCTAAATAACGGCCACTAATATTATAACTCGTATTGCTAGACAGCTTTCCTTTTAACCCAACATAGGCATTGTATAATTGGTCTGTTGGAGTAATAAATAGTGTCGGTGACACAAAAGGGTTTTCTTTGGCAAAACCATAATAAGAATTCTGAATTAAATCTCCTTTAATTCCTCCATAAGCGATCAATACATCATTAACCAATCTATATGTAGCCTCAATGTTTGGATATACATAAAAATTATTATCACCAGATTCTTTATCGTTTAAATAATATAAAGAAACTCCTAAATCTAGCGTTAAATCATCTTGTTTTAACTGATAGACTGATGACAACCCTATTTGAAAATTTCCATAGTTTAACTCATCATTAATTACATAATTCCTATCGAACGTACCACCTAAATAATCAATTTTAAAATCAGTTGAAATCTCAACATCGTTAATAGGTACATCTATTTTAGCTTTAGCTATAAATCTATTTTCTCCAGAGCCTTGGTTATCTCCAAAACGTCTAAAAAAAAAGCTTCCAGAATTAATATAAGTATCTTCAAAAGTGATTTCACCACCAAAATGGGCGTCAAAAAATGAATGATCTACTTCAATATTATTAGCTCGTGCCTGAGTTATTTGAGATTCTGGGACGCCATACCAATTATACATTTGGTGTTGAAAACCGGCTTCAACATTCCACGCTAAATCTCTTAATCGGCTTGAATAATTCAAATTGATTTTTGAGTTTGAAAAATTGTCATTAAAAGACACCCCTTCAATACCGCCAGCCGATGAATGATGACTCACATAACCACCAACACTTTCATTTCTGCTAATAGCATGATTCAAATACACTTCGCCTAAAATTGTGGTGTATGTTCCTACTCCTAATGTCGCATAATTGTCAAACAATTTTACTGGAGCCCTTTTTTCTACAACTGCCGCTTTTCCTTTTGCTGGTGTAAATGTTGATGCTACTGGGAATGAGAAAATATTATACTTAATTTGCTTTTTTGTTTCAGTTGTTTCATCATCTAAAGATGGTATTTCCTTAACTTTGAAGGCATCGGAAATCGTTGGCGCATAAGGTTTAACTACATCAATAACCCCAGTGTTTATGGTGTCTTTTTGAGTTCTTTGTGCAAACCCAATGGTGATACTTAATAAAAGAATTCCTGTGAAAATATATTTTAATTGCTTACGCATATGCTTTGATTTTCGATTTTTGAATATTGATTGACGATTATTAATCTTCAGGTTGAATAGATGAATTCGTTTTGGCTTCTTCCCTTTTGATTTTACTGAGTTCTGCTTTTGCTTCTGAAACCACATCATCATATTCTGGAAAATTCTGAATAACACTTTCTAAAATATATGTCGCTTGAAAGGCATCATTTAAAGCATAATAATTTTTAGCCATTAACACTAAGCCTTTAGCGCTATAATATTTATATCCAGAAAAATCTTTAGCTAGTTTTTGTACTGATGTATTAGAAGCTTTATGCTTGCCTTCTTTATTTTTAAAGTAAGCATTATAATAGAGTGCTTCTGCTGCCGTTTCACCTGTTGCAACGCGTTCAACATTAGCGTAGGCGGATTTAGCTTTAGTTTCATCACCTGTTTTTATAGCGGAACGTGCAATAATGATATGTGCATCACTCTTTATTTTATTATCAATTTTTGAACTTTTTAATACTTTTTCTGCATAAGAAACCGCAGCATCATAATTTTCTAATTGATAATTTGCTTTCATTAAATTAGATTGAGCAAATACAATATTTTGCGGGTAGTTCGCTTCTTCCTCTAATCTTTCTAAAATAGGAATGGCTTTATTCCAACTTTTGCTTTCTAAGTAAAACTGAGACAAACGCGATAAGGCTTCTTCTTTGAATTCATTCTGACTTGCATCTACAACATATTTATAATGTGGTGCAGCATTTTCTAGCAAATCTTTTTTGTAATACAATTGTGCAACATAAAAATGCGATTGTAACGTGTGAATTCCATTTGGAAATTGATTAAGATATCCATTAAACTGTTTTATGGCTTTATCTGTGTTATTGTCCAAATATTGCTTTTCAGCAGATTCGTAGGTGGTATTATCCAAATCGACATCGGTTACTTCAACATAATCAAGTTGCTTTACCCATTTGGCATAATCATCAACACGTCCTAAATCTATATAAATTAATCTAGCTGTAGAAACGGCTTGTACCGCTTCTGGCGTTCCAGGATAATCACCTGCTACTTTTTTGAATTTGATTAAAGCGCGTTCATTTTCACTTCCGTTATAATACACTAAACCTTGTCGCAGTAATGCTTTAGGCACAAACGAACTCATTCTATACTCACTACTTAATTGATTGTAAGCGGTCATAGCTTTATCCGTTTCATTTGCTTTCACATAAGAATTACCAAGCTCGTATAGCGCATCGTCTCTTAATTTTGACTTAGGATAATCTGAGATAAACTGCTCTAATCCTTTTATTTTTTTTGAAGATTGCCCCGTATATCCAACACTTATTGTTTTTTGAAATGCAGGATAATCGGAGTCTATTTCATTTAATTTAATAGCTTTTTCATAAGCAGAAATGGCACTTTGGTATTGGCTTGACACAAAATGACCATCACCTAAACGCAAATAAGCATCATTTAATCTTATTTTATCTTCTCTTTTATTTGAAGTGAATTGATTGAAGTATTCTGTAGCTTTCCCATAATTCTTCAGTTTGAAATAAGTATAAGCTAGATTATAATCAATATTTTCAATTTCTGGTGTTGACGAAGCTTCTGTTTGTTGTTGAAATTGTTTGAAACCAATGAGCGCATCATCATAATTGGTTAAGTTATAATCTGCCTCTGCCTTCCAAAAAGTTGCTCTAGCCGTATATTTTTGATCTTGCGATTCTTTTAAAGACCCGTCAAAAAGAAGTTCTGCCTCTTGATAATCGCCTTCATTATAAAGTTCTAAACCTCTATAAAACGCTACTTTTTGATAAGCCACTTTGTTTTCAAAACTCTTTTTACTCTCCAATAACTTTAATGCTTCTTTATAATTTTTTGAAGTGATGTAAGAATCAATCAATAGGGTTTCAATCTCATCTTTATAGCCGGTATCAGGATATTTATCTAAATAACCCGCTAAAACTTGAGGTGCCGATTGATACGGATTCCCAATTTCATAGCTGATTTTTGCATAGTTTAACCATGCATCTTCTTGAATTTTAAAATCGAAATCCATTTGAGACGCATTTCTAAACGCATTTAAAGCTTCTTGCTTTTTATCTAAATTGATATAACTTTCTCCCAAATGGTAGTATGCATTTTGAGCAATAGAATTGTTTCCACCTACTATTTTATTGAATTCTGAAATCGCCTTTTCATAATCCTTCTGTTTATAATAGGCATAGCCTAATTGATAAAAATCGGTATTATTCCATTTACCTCTTTTTCCTTTATATTCAGTTAAATATGGAATAGCATCAGCATATTTTTCTAAATTAAAATAGCTTTCACCTATAATTTTAGATAGCTCTGAAACTTCATCTACATCGCTAGACTTTAATCGTTCTTTTGCTAGTTCGATAGCCTTATCAAATTTCCCTAATTTGAAATTTAAATCAGCTTGATAATAGGCTAGTTTATCTTTGTAATGTTCTTGATCGCTTACTTGCTCAAAATATTCATTTGCTCTATCATAATCGTCGCCTTCATAAGCCATAAAGCCAATATAGTATTTAGCTTGTGAGCCAAATTCTGCCGAATTCTCAACACGACTTAAATACTTCTTAGCGTCTTTATACTGTTTTGTTGAAAAGGCAGTATAACCATTATTAAAATAAAATTTTTCACGCTCTTTTCTTCCTAAAGCATCTTCATCTACTTTATTATACCATTTTCGAGCATAAGCATATTTAGAATTCTCAAAATAATAGTCGGCAACGTCAACAAAAGCGGTATTCCTTTTTGTGCTAGTTGGATATTCTTTTACAAAACTTTCAACTAACTGATCTGCATTTTGCTGATTTAATCGTACTGCACAATTAGCAATATAGTAGGCACAATTAGATTGCAAAATATTTTCCTCTGCTGTTTCTATAACACTACTAAACATGGACTGAGCGGCTCGATACTGTTGATTATTATAAAGCGCCAATGCTTTTTGATAATCTACCAAATCACTTGTATATGTTGCAGATTTCTGCGCTAGAATTTGAAAACTAAAACTTATAGCAAGTACTAATGAAACGATACTTTTCTTAGTCATTTAGGATTAATTTATAAATTTAAATCAAAGATAATTCAAACTAAAAGCTATAACGTAATAATCATGCCATAATTATAAATCGAGTTATTAAATATGAGAAAAGCATTGAGACAGAAGATTAAAAATAGAAGTTTTGGTTGCAACTATTATAAACTTTTTACGTTTAACTTTTACTTTCAATTTTTAAATAATACATTTACAACAGTCAAAAAGAACCCTGTTTATTTATGTCAAAACCCATTTTACAACTAAAAGACGCTTCTATTTTTCAAGGTGAAAGCTTAGTGCTTTCCAATGTAAATGTGGAAATTAACAAAGGTGATTTTGTTTACTTAATTGGAAAAACGGGCACAGGAAAAAGTAGTTTTATGAAAACGCTATATGGCGATTTAAAATTGACAGAAGGCGAAGGACACATTGTTGATTTTGATTTAAAAAATCTTAAAGAAAAAGAAATTCCGTTTTTAAGACGAAAACTGGGAGTCGTTTTTCAAGATTTCAAATTACTTACAGATAGAACAATTAATAACAATTTGCTCTTTGTATTAAAAGCTACAGGCTGGAAAGACGAAGACAAGATGAACATGCGAGTTGATGAAGTTTTAACTAAAGTTGATATGAAGACTAAAGGGTTTAAATTTCCGCACGAACTTTCTGGCGGTGAACAACAACGTGTGGCCATTGCAAGAGCTTTACTAAATGATCCTGAACTTATACTTGCCGATGAACCCACAGGGAATTTAGATCCGCAAACTAGTGTTGAAGTTATGGAAGTACTTCAAGAAATAAATAAAAATGGTAACACCATACTCATGGCTACTCACGACTATGCTTTGCTGCTTAAATATCCTAGCAAGACTTTGAAGTGTGATGAGAATGCTGTTTATGAAGTGGTGCAACGTAAAGGATAATTATGTATAGCTTTATAAAAAAGAGTATAAAATCTATTATTCCGAAACAATTATTTTTTAAAAATGAAGTATTGTTTAGATACTTTTATGGCGTTTTCTATATAGGTAATAAACACCAATGTAATATTTGCGAGAAGAAGTTACGTGCTTTTGTTAAATTAGAAAATGAAGATTTATTGTGTCCGTTTTGTGGAAGTCTACCCAGAAACCGAAGACTTTGGAAATTAGTTAATGAAAATCATGCTCTTAAAGGGAATTTACTTCACTTTTCACCTTCAAGAAACCTTTATAGAGAATTAAAAAAAGACAACAACATAATTTATTATAGTACTGATTTTGAAGATGAATTTATAGCAGATTATAAATTTGATATTACTAGTATTACGCAAGGCGATTCCTCTTTTGACACTATCATTTGTTATCATATCTTAGAACATATTATGGATGACCGAAAAGCAATCACAGAATTATATCGTGTTTTGAAACCAAATGGTAACATTTACATTCAAACACCGTTTAAAGAAGGTGATATATATGAAGATGATTCGATAAGTTTACCTAAGGAACGTTTAAAACATTTTGGACAGGACGATCATGTTAGAATTTATTCTAGAGATGGATTAATAAACAGGTTACATAAAAATGGGTTTCAAGTGAAACAAAAAAATTTTCAATTAAATGAAGAAGATTATTACTTCGGTTTTAAATCGCCTGAAACTGTTTTAATCGCAAAAAAATAATGCTTTCAATTTTAATTCCTGTATACAATTTTAATATTTCCGAACTTTTAATTGAGGTTCACAAACAAGCTACAATTGCAAATATTGAGTTTGAAATTATATGTTTTGATGATAAATCTGAGACATTTACAATTGAAAATAAAAAGACAATTAACTCCCTAACTAATTCTCGAATTATATTATCTGATATAAATCTTGGAAGAATAGAATCAAGGCAAAGATTATCAAATGCTTCTATTTATGATTTCCTATTATTTCTTGATGCCGATGTTTTACCAAAATCTAATAAATTTATTGAACAATATTTAGAATTCGTCCAATCTAAATATGAAGTTATTTTTGGTGGATTTGCATATAGTGCATCAAAACCACCTGAAAAATTTATTTTAAGATGGAAATACGGAAAACATTTTGAAGAGATTAGTGCAAAAACAAGAAATTTAAAACCATATAGAATTATTATTTCGGCAAATTTTTTTGTTAAAAAACATGTTTTTAATAAACTTAATTCTAAAATTAACAGAAAAAGTTATGGGTTAGATAATTATTTTGCTGCACTTTTAAAGCAAAATAAAATTAATGTCCTTCATTTAGATAATGAAGTGTACCATTTAAGCCTTGAAAGCAGTATTTCATATCTAATTAAAACGGAGGATTATATAACAACCTTATTATGGCTGTTCAAAGAAAAAAAAATGAGTGAACATGAAAATAGATTACTTATAATATTTGTCTCATTAAAACGATTTAAATTAAATCACTTTATGAATTTAATCTATAACCTTTTTAGTTCTAAAATGAAAAAAAATATTTTAGGCACTAACCCCATCATGTCAATATTTCAATTTTATAAACTAGCCTTTATATCACATAAGGAATTGAATTCGTAATATGGAAACTAAGTGTTTTTTTTCAGTAGTAATTCCGCTTTTTAACAAAGAGGATTATATTGAGGATACGTTAAATAGTATACTTAACCAAAGCTATAAACATTTTGAGGTAATTATAGTAAATGATGGCTCTAGCGATAGTAGCCTTAATATTGTAAAGTCTATTTCAGATTCAAGGATTAATATTATTAATCAAGAAAATCAAGGCTTATCTGGCGCCAGAAATTCCGGCATAGAAGCATCAAAATATGACTTCGTAGCTTTTTTAGATGCTGATGACCTATGGTGTGAAGATTATTTGATGACTATTATTAATTTAATGCAAACCCAAAATCTTTCGAAAGTATATGCAACGGCTGTAAAAGTATTAAGATCACATCAAAAGCCCAATTTGTCAATTATTCCGTTTAATAAAAAAGGAGTCAAAATTATATCTAATTATTTTAGCCTTGCCAAAAACATTTTTGGCCCGAGTTCAATGGTTATTAATAAAGATATCTTTAAAGACATAGGTTTTTTTGATGACAAAATAAATTATGGGGAAGACGAGGACTTTTTTATAAGATGCTTTACTAGATACAAAATTAATTACTACTCATGTCACAAAGTTTATTATAGAAAAGGAGTTCTTAACCAACTTACATCACCGAATACACTTATACACAGAAACATTCCTGATTATTCTAAATATTTAAACAAAGACAACTATCACGAATTAAAACCATATATAGATTTTATATATTTCAAACTAGTTGTCTTATACAAAATGCAAAGAAATCACAACTTGATTAAATTATATAAAGAAAAAATTGAAGTTTCTAATTTATCTTTAGTAAGAAAGATTAAATATTATTTACCAACTCAGTTATTTTATAATTTGAAATGTTTTTACGTTTGGTTCTTAACAGGTTTTCCTAAGAATAAATAAGAAATATGACAATTTCATCAGAAATAAATCGATAAAATTATTTCGATTTCAACGGTAAAGAATCAATATATTCTCCCCACAACTTTCCAATAGATTCCATAGAGAATTGTACTAGACTGCCTAATCCATTATCTTCAAAGGATTCGTATAAAAAATTTTTATCCAGCATTTCGTTCATAGCCCTTGTGAGTTTATAAAAATTTTGATTTTCCACTAATATTCCATTCCTATTATGATTAATTATCTCGCTAGGTCCGGATTCACAATCAAAAGATACAACCGGGGTTCTACAAGCAAGAGATTCCAATAAAACTCTAGGAAACCCTTCATTTCTACTTGACAAAACTAAAAATTTTGCTTGACTTATATAAGTAAATGGGTTTTCTAAGAAAGGAATTATTTTTACTTTGTCTTGAAGATTTAAATCGGTAATTATTTTTAATAAAAATGATTTCTGAGTTCCTTTACCAATTAGATATAACTTAATATTCTTCTCAGGCAAGATAGATTTACTATATGCTTTTATTAGCTTATCAAATTGCTTAATTATTTCTAATCTACCAACTGCAATAATAAATTCTTCTTTTATCTCTGAATTGTTTCTAGCCATTTGTTCAATATAACTTATATCAATAGGACTGTAAATAGCAGATACATTTACAAAATCAAACTTGCTTTCTATCTCATTTTTAATTTTTAAAGACACGGTATTAATACCAGCATATTTATGATATAGATATTTTGAAAGTATTTTCGGATAAGGAAAATACCATTTTAAATAAAAACTCCTTACCATATTAACCATATTGGTATTAAATACAAATTTATTTAAAAAGAACTCCCTTAATGGGGACTCTTTTAATCTAAAATCTAATATTAAATCAAACCTATTCTGATTGATTTGATTTCGAAGTTGTTTGTATCTATTTAACTTATTTAATACAGAACCTGAACAATTTTTGAATTTACCTAAATTTATAAGCTTTCCTGCGTAAGGATATGCAATATCGTCAAATAGTGTAATTATGTAAATTTCGTGTCCTAAATCATGTAAAATCATGGACAATAAGCCAGCTGAGCGTTCTGCTCCTCCTCCATTTAATCGGGACGTCAGCAAACAAATTTTATAACTCATTTGTTGTTTTCTCTAAACTTTAAGTTTCCAAATTCTAAACTGTCTTTTATAAAACGTTTTCTTGTTTTAAAATCTGAGCTAAATAAACTTCTACTTTTTTCCAATAATTCACTTTCAATTCCCATAATATGTGTCAAACTATGAGGGAAATCATCTAGCATAAATTTTCTAGATTTATCAATTATAAAATCATCCGGTTTTTCAAACTGAGAAGACATAAAAAGTATAAACGGAACCTCATACATTGTTGACGTAATTTTATCGTCGAAATGACCAAAATAATTAGTTACATCAAAAACCTCCTCGCCATGATCCGAAAAATATATTACGGCACTTCTTTTAGATTTTTTATCTACAGTTTTTATTATTTCAGAAACAATAAAATCGTTGTAAAGAATGGCATTATCGTAAGTATCTATAATTTCATTTTTTTTCTTTTCATTTTCTGAAGAGAATTCAGAAAAACTTTTTGGGTAACGTTTTTTATAATCGTAATGCGTTCCAATTAAATGTACAAATATCACCATCTTATGTTTTTCTTTAAGTTTATCACTAATCTTAGGTAATAAAACTTCATCGTACAAAGTTGAATGTCTAAAATCATTATAACTTAGAAACAAACTTTCGTCTGCTTCAGAAGCTAATCTAGACACCAAGTTATCATGTAAACCCACCGGTCTCTGATTTGACAACCAATACACCATGTATCCAGCATTTTGCAAATAATTTATTAGTGTATTTTTATCATCTGGATTTTCATGATTAGACAAGGTAAGAATATCGTAAATGGAAGCCGTTGTAAATACATGCGAACTTATAACATCATTAAAAATGAGTAATGAATCTGAAAGAACATTTAATTTAGGGGTTGTATTACGTGAATAACCATAAATATTCATATGTTTCCTAGTAGTTGACTCCCCAATAACCACAACAACAACATCATTATCAGTAATTGTTTTAGTTTGAATATTGCTTTTTTTATTTTTGAAATCTTCAAATTCTTTAAGCTGATTGTTGTATTGCACATGAGATTTTACGGCAACATAAGGCAAATTCCATTTCGCTAAGTTTGCATATTTTAAAACAATCAAAAAAACAAATAACAACACAAATGTACTTAATAATCCTTTAAACTTGAATACGGGTTGAATAAAGATTCTACTTGGGAAAAACCTAAGTATGGGCGTAAAAAATAATAGTAACCAATATAAATTTTCCTTGTAATAAACTAAACTAAATTCTTTTGCCTCATTAAAATTGGTGTTTAGAATAACGTAAATGTATGCAGCACTAATTCTTGTTTGAAATAATAAATAAAGGCCAGTTTCAACAAACAGAAAAAAATAATATATAACTAAAACAAAAGTTACAATTAAACGTCCAAATTTTAAAATTACTAGTTGATTAATAATTATAAAAACAATTAAGGAGAATAAAATATTCTCAACTAAATTAAAATAGGTAGAGTAACTTATTTCCTGTACTGTTATTTCTAGAATAAAACCTAATATAATGGGGAACCCCAATATAATACATGTATTTTTCCAATTAAAATTTAAATATTTTATCAATTTTCCAGTTTTTTGACTTTAAAATAATACCACAAAAATAATATGACCACCACAAAATAGATAAAATAACTTAAAGCATATGCTTTTACAATACCTTGTAAACCAAATTTATCAATTAAAAGGTAGCTTAAACTAAAATACAATATATTCAGTAATCCGTTACATACTAAATAAGCTTTAACCATAAGTTTAGCATGAAATTGTTTTACTAAAGCTATAGCCAGAACACTAATAAAATCACCTATAAGTTGCCAAAAAAATAATGAGGACGTAGGTAGAAATTCTTCACTTAATAATAGTCTCAATAAATAATATCTTAAAAAATAAATAAGTGTAAATGAAAATATTAATAATGGAACACTTAAAAGATAAAAACCCTTGATTTCTCGTCTAAAGACTTTAAAATCGTTTGTTTTAGATAATTGAGGTAATAAATAAAAAGAAGTTAAACTCAAAAAAAACATTAAATAAAATGACGAGATCCTATTCATAGCTTCCCAATATCCCGCTTCAAGAATGCTCAATTTTTCAATAATAAGATTCCTAATTAACAAAAATGTTATAGAAACTATTAATGCAGAATATACAGACATAAGTAAATAAGCATTCATGTTTTTTAAAATCTTAATTGAAAACAATTCAGGTCTAAATACAGTCAAGAATAAAGTTCTTTCTTTACCTAATGCAAATAAATTTATTATAAACACCAAAATAGGCCCTAAAATAACACCTATCAAAGCTCCTTTAATACCAAAATAAATCGCGAAAGCAGTTGTAATCAACATATTCACAAGACTTAAAATAGTATTAACGATTACTAGTTTTTTGTAATTTTGAACTCCGTTAAGAACATAAATAATTAAGAGGTTAAAAGAAAAGAATGGTAATCCAATGCCCAAAGTTTTAATAACATTTGTATAACTCTCTGTTTTAAATAAATAAATACTCCATGTAGAAGCAAACAACCACAATACAATTCCAATAATTAAGGAAAATCCTAAGCTTAATTGAAAAATGGTTGCAATAACTTTGTCCTTTTCTTTCTTATTTTCTATAAATTCTGAGACATACCGTACAGTACCGTTTTGATACCCGCTTGCGGTAAAACTTGAAACGGCCTGTATAAAACTTCTTAGATTTCCCATTAAGGCCAATCCAGAAGGGCCAAGTAAAAAAGCAATAACTTTGGATAAAACTATTCCAGAAAACGCTCTTGCTACTACTATAATCGCGTTAAAATATGAAGCTTTAAAAAGTAATTTAGCTTTAGAAATTTTAAACTTCATCAATTTCGATATATGTTATAAAAACCACTTTATGCCTTCTTCATCTAATAAAATATAGTTTCTATTTATTTTCGCTTTCCAAACCAAAAAGAGAACTTCCAAAGATGAGTAAGATAATACCATAATACATAATATAACTCACAAAATGAGCAATTACGGCTCCTTCAACATCATCAAACAAATCAATAAAATAAACACTTGTCGTGTATAAAACAATCATCAAGAACGCTTCAGTTAATATGTAATGCCAAAACATTTTCTTAGCCAAAAGCTGATAAGCAATTATGATAGACAATATCTTTATAAAATCACCTAATAATTGAAATAAGAACAAATCTTCAACAGGTTTAAATTCCTCAGAAAATATTCCAATTACAATATAATGTTTTAATAAATAAA
>Ga0213868_10001502_pt1 | contig 22549 bp, 18 predicted proteins | sample PICome_9_FD_160087 | JGI IMG/M metagenome (GOLD analysis project Ga0213868, IMG submission 160087) | Coastal seawater microbial communities near Pivers Island, North Carolina, United States - PICO127 | ecosystem: Environmental > Aquatic > Marine > Coastal | place: USA: North Carolina... | reverse complement strand
ATACTTCAGATAGTCTTAACTATACGTCAATAATTCTAGATGCTATCAAACCGGTTATATAAAATGAACAAACAGAGGATTGTCGCGCCAATAACATTGTTTGTTTACAACCGTCTTTCGCACACTCGGCAAACGGTCGAGGCATTGCAAAAAAATGAGCTTGCGAAGTGCAGTGATTTATTTATTTTTGCCGATGGAGCTAAAAGCCAAGAATCTATTGCCGCCGTGAATGATGTGCGGGAATACATAAAAACGATAGGCGGCTTTAAATCGGTCAATATTGTTGAGCGCGATGAGAACTTTGGACTGGCAAACTCGATCATTCATGGTGTAACTAAGCTGTGTAACGAGTATGGCAAGGTCATTGTGGTTGAGGATGATCTCGTTACTTCGCCATTTTTTCTACGATATATGAATGACGCTCTTGATATTTATGTTAATGAGCCTTCAGTCGCTAGTATTCACGGTTATTGGTACACAGTTGACCGCGAAATGCCTGAGACATTTTTCTTGAGAGGGGCTTCTTGTTGGGGTTGGGCTACATGGTCTCATGCTTGGAATATTTTTCAGGAGGATGGGCAAAAATTATTGGATGAATTAAAAAATAAAAGATTAACTCGCTCATTTGATCTGGATGGAACAATGAATTATACTAAAATGCTTAAGGACCAAATAAAAGGAAAAAATAATTCTTGGGCCATTCGTTGGCATGCATCTACATTTTTGGCGAATAAACTTCAATTGTCACCAGGTAGTAGTCTTGTACGCAATATTGGATTCGACGGCTCTGGCACTCACTCTGGAGAAAGTGATGCTTTTGCTGTGTCACTTGCTACCAAAGCAATTATTGTTGAATATGTATTCCCACACCAGAATAATGTGGCTCGCGATGCCTTGATTAAATATCACATTAAAACAAAAAGAAGTATTTTTGAGCGTATAAAAAATAGACTTCATCGCTTAATTGGTACGACTTAATAAAATGACTAGAACTTATTGTACAATCTTTGATAAGAATTATTTATATCAGGGAGTGGCCTTATATCAATCACTAAAAATTCATACGGATGGATTCAATCTTTATGCGCTGTGCATGGATGAAACTGCATATTCTTTAATTAAGAGAATGAAGCTTGAAAACCTAATTGCTGTTCATGTGGAGGATATACTGACTACAGAATTAGAAAGAGTGCGAGGTCGTACAACAAAAGGCCAATTTTGCTGGGTCTGTCAACCTGTTATTTGCCAATATATACTAGAAAATTATAATGTTAGCATGGTGACTTATTTGGAAGCTGATACGTTATTTTTTTCAGACCCAGAGATATTATTCAATGAAATGGGTGTTAATTCTGTCAGCCTTGTCCCGCATAATTTCTCAGACAAATTTGATAATTCGCAAGTGGCTGGTAAATTCTGCGTACAGTTCAATGCATTTAGAAATGACAATATAGGGCTTGAAGTTCTTGAATATTGGAGAGAATGTTGCTTTGAATATAATAAATTTGAACCATTGAAATATCCTGGGCAAACCAATTTAGACCACTGGCCTGAAAAATTTAAAAATGTTGCGGTAATTCGTAATTTAGGTGCTGGTGTGGCACCATGGAATATTAATGGATATCAGCTAAACATAGATACAGCACCCCAAGTCAATGGAGAGACTGTAGTGTTTTATCACTTTCATCAATATGGCCGATTTACCAGTGGCGATCATCAGCTAGGTAACTACCCATATAGTAAACAAACTATTGATATTTTTTATCGACCCTATGTCCAAGCCATAAGAGCGGCTGAGAGTTTAGTTTATTCGTATGATGCAAATTTTGCATATCGTAGAGAGTATGATACGACTTATTTGCTGTTAAATGTAGTGCAGGAATTTTCGTTAAAAGCGGCTAAGGAATATTTTTCTTTCATGAAAGATCGTCTCCGTGGCCGATACAATATTTTTCCAGATTCTTATTTTTAAAAGTTGGTGGGTTTGATTGGTTATGCAAAAAAAGAAAATTAAAAAAATTCTACGATACATTTCAAATAAACTTCCGATGAGATTTATTCCATTAGATGGTTTGTTGTGGCTCCTAGTTTGGCTTACAGCGAAAATGGCGTCACTTATTCTTTTCAGAGATTGGATATTAGAGTCCCAAGGACGCCCACAATTTTTTAAGCATAAAATAAATATTGGGCTCTGGGCATTGGAACCAGATAGGTGGTCGTTTTGCGCTAGGGGAGTTTATTCTAGGGAAAATATGTTTGATAAATGTAAGGTTTTGGATGCATGTTGTGGGGATGGAAGTTACAGCTATATGTTCTTTTCTGACATTGCAGCATCTATAGATGCGATTGACAATGATGAGTACGCGTTGAAATATGCAAAAAAATTTAATTCCAGAGATACTATCAACTACCACTTGGTTAATATCATTGATATGCCAATGCCTTCAAAAAATTATGATTTTATTATTTGGAATGCAGCTATTTGTTATTTCGATAATCATGACATTGATTTAATTCTAAGAAAATTTATCGATGTGGGTACGCCAGAAATGATTCTTACAGGAATGTTGCCCAAAAGTAATGGCTGGGTCGACCATAAGACAGAATTTATTGAGGCTACAGAAATAAAAGAATTACTGCTAAGATATTTTAAACAAGTGGATGTTAAGGAAGTTTTAGAGGGTCAAACTTCTACATTTTATTTTAAGGCGTCGAGGATTTGAATGTTGGTACTTTTTCTCGTTCCCAAAAACTTTTTACCAATTTACTTTGCACAAATATGTGATGGATAAAATAATGAAATTAAAAAGCCCCATAAGAAATAAAGAAAATTTTCTTGTATTTGCCTCTCCATTTATTGGAGAACAGGAAATTGATGAAGTAGTAAAAACACTAAAATCTGGTTGGCTTGGCTCTGGACCTAAAGTAACTGAATTTGAAAACGCTTTTAAAAAATACAAAAAAGCAGATTATGCTGTCGCATTAAACTCATGCACTGCCGCCTTACATTTAAGTATGCTCGTCGCTGGTATTTCGCCGGGAGATGAGGTCATAACAACTCCTTTAACTTTTTGTGCGACTGTGAATGCGATTATCCATGCTGGAGGAGTGCCGGTTCTAGCTGATATTGATTGTCGTACAATGAATATTGATCCAGTCCAAATTAGAAATAAAATAACTACTAGAACAAAGGCAATAGTGCCAGTTCATTTTGCTGGTCTTCCATGTGATATGACCTCTATTATGGAAATCGCTATGGAATATAATTTAAAAGTCATCGAGGATTGTGCTCATGCCATCGAAACAGAATATAAAGGTAAAAAGGCTGGAACGATAGGTGATTTTGGGTGTTTTAGTTTTTATGTAACTAAAAATATTATCACGGGTGAGGGTGGTATGGTGCTGTCACGCAAAGCAGAGGATGCTTCACGCTTAAAAACTTTGGGTTTGCACGGTATGAGTAAAGATGCTTGGAATAGGTTTGGCGACGATGGCTATAGTCACTATCAAGTTGTGGAATGCGGATTTAAATATAATATGATGGATTTGCAAGCAGCAATTGGAATTCATCAGCTTGACAGAGTAGAGGAGTGCTGGGAGCGTCGTAAAGAAATTTGGCTGCGCTATATGCTTGAGTTGTCCGATCTGCCTATTGGCCTTCCGACAGCTCCTGGTGAATTTGTGAAGCACGGTTATCATTTATTTACACTTCAGATTGATAAGAAAAATTGTGGCTTAAGTCGAGATGAATTTATTAACGCAATGTCAGCTCAGAATATTGGTGTAGGTGTGCACTATATGAGTATTCCTGAACATCAATTTTACAAAGAAAAATTTGGATGGAAGCCAGAGGATTTCCCTAACGCTATGAAAGTTGGACGCTCTACAGTGAGTATTTCACTAACCGCAAAGTTGACTGATCGTGATGTAGGTGATGTAATAGCTGCAGTTAAAGCGGTGCTTAAATGATTAATTTAAGATTTTTGAAAATTATTGCAGGCTTTCTGATGTGACTGTGGCTGTCCGTATAAATCGTCGGGAGTTAATCAGACTAACTGGGGATAGATCTCATTACTCTTTATTAGTTGGCCCTATTTGTATAATTCTTTTCTTATTCATAAACCCCTTTTTGGCTTTGTTTTTTCTGGCGCTAGTATCGATGATGCATAGAGTGCCTACATTGGTTTTTATTGTGCCAGCATCGATTTCTTTTGCAATTTTTTTTTATTCAAGGGAATTTGGAATTGACTGGTACCCCAGTAGTACAGATGATATTCCACAATACATAAAACTCTATCAGAGTAATCAAGATGTCAGTTTAGTAAGGCTTTTGAAAGATTTTGCATCCATACCTTCAGGTAATGAGCCACTTTGGCGGGTAATTTGGTGGACACTTCTTAATGGTTTTAATGCTTCGAGCAATACGTTTGTTTTTTTGCATTACCTATTGAATTTTTTTATGTTTTTTATTGCGCTTCGTGCACTTTCATATCGCTACTTTATACCATATGCTTTAGTGTTTCTCTTCCTTATTCCAATCTCGATTGATGGTTTGGCTCATATACTTCGTCAGGGACTTTCTTCATTTATTTTTATAACTGGTATAGGGCTATACTTAAACTCTGACCAGCGGCATGGAAGATTATTCATTTATCTGTCCCCACTATTCCATTTATCTAGTATGTTTTGGGTTGCTTGCTTTCTTTTATTTCAGAACCTTCGAAAACGACGATTATTTGATAACAGAAAAAAAATTTCTATCATACTTTTATTGCTTCTATTTGTATGTCCAATTATTTTAAACATAACAGTGACAATTCTAGACTCTCTGGGTGTATATAATATTTTAGGATATTTTGAGGGGCGAGGAGTTGATAAAACAAGAGTTTATATGATTATAGGTGCTTATGGAGGTGTTCAAATGTTGGCATTTTTTTTGCTCCGTAATGATGACCTGAATCATTTAATTTTAGTTTTATGTGTTGGTGTATATAGTCTGATTATTGCATTACCTGCCGCAAATGGTATCTATGACCGATTATTGATGACTACTTTACCTTTGCTTTCGATCTTTATCTTTCGCTGTATAATCGAAAATTTTCATGTTAGTTGGCGTGCGCCTGTTATTATAGTCATATTTTTCATGGGGTTAATGCGTCTTTATTCATCTACTGATGCTGGTAACGGACCTGGTGCCTATCTTGCTTTTGGTAATGCATTTGATCCTTCTATGGGTCTTATAAAAACCCTGTTTGTACTTATGGGTTGAGTATGAATCAAATGTTTAATGTTTTTATAACTTTTATCTTTATGATAAATTCCCTGTAATGCATTGTGTCTTATTGATATTTGAGTTTTAGCAAGAAAGAGAACCGGATTATAGCCGGCTAAATACAATAATGTTTGGAACTATACCTTATGATGAATAACTTTATTAAAACGATGGCCCGACACCTTGGGCTTGAGGTTCGGCGCTTTATACCTTCTAGTTCAGCAGCGGCTCAATTCCGTACCATGCTTAAATCTCAAAAAATTAATTTAATTCTAGATGTTGGAGCAAACATAGGACAATTCGGAACTGAGCTTAGGGGACATGTAGGTTACAATGGTCAGATTGTGTCATTTGAGCCAATGAGTTTGGCTCATGCGGTCCTAACTAAAACTGCGGCAAAAGATGATCTATGGGATGTTAGCCCGCGTGCAGCGATCGGCGCAGAGCATGGAGAGGTCTCTATCAATATCTCTCATAACTCGGTCAGTAGTTCTGTGCTAGCAATATTGGAGTCTCATACAAACGCAGAGCCTGAATCGCGTTATAAAGATAGTGAGACTGTGCCACTTGTTACTCTCGACTCAGCAGCCATGAAGTTTTTAAAAGATGATAAAAATGTATTCTTAAAAATTGATACTCAGGGTTATGAAAGTCAAGTTCTACAAGGGGCTGAAAAAGCATTAGAAATTGTTTCAGGAGTTCAGCTCGAGCTATCACTTGTTCCGCTCTATGAGGGTCAGATGTTAATGCCTGACCTTATAGCGAAGATGGCAGACTTGGGGTTTGATCTATGGGGTATCTCGCCAACATTTGCAGATCCTGATTCGGGTCAAATGTTGCAAGTTGATGGTACTTTTTTTAAATGTTCAGGAAAAAAATGATGCAGATTAATCAGAAGTTGCCGTTGATCAGTATTATTTCCGCTACATATAACTGTGTTAATAAGCTCCCCAAACTGATAGACAGTTTAAGGTGTCAAACTGATAGAAATTTTGAGTGGATAGTATCTGATGGGGCTTCATCTGATGGAACGTTGGATCTCCTGAAGGCTGTGAATGATATAAAAATCGTATTTATATCTGAGAAAGACTTCGGCATTTACGATGCGTTAAACAAAGCCTTGGCGTTGTCGTCGGGAGAGTACTACCTAGTTGCAGGAGCAGATGACTGTTTCGCTGTAGATGCAATATCAAATTTTCGAGGTGCTATAGTCAAGCACTCTTTTCCAGACATCTTACCAGCACGGGTCCTATTTGGGCCTTATACTTTCAAGATAAAGCAAGGTCCATGCTGGCTGTATGGCGAAAAATCATTTATTGCGAATCATTCAGTTGCTACTGCGTTTAAGAAAGAATTGCATGATCGATATGGGCTCTACTCAAAAAACTTTTCAATTGCAGCGGATTCACTTTTTGTTATTCAGGCATGTAAGGGGCAAGCTACTCGGTGTAATTTGGATTTTATTGCTGGTGAGATCGGTACAGATGGTGTCAGTGCTACAGATTGGGCTGGCAGTGCGACAGAACTCTTTAGGGTACAACTTATTACTGGCGAATCTGTAATAACGCAGACCCTGTTGCTCGTTGTTAGAATCATTAAAGGTGCAAGTCCCTTTGCGAGAGCTGCTCACAAAGTACTATCCAGAACATGAATATGACAAAAATCCTTGTTACTGGCGCGAGTGGCTTTGTGGGCATTCACATGCTCGATGTTTTGGTTAGTGTTAGTCGGACAGTGATTGCCTTGCACAATAGACCACTAGCAGAACATCTGCGAGAGCGTTATAAAGGGAAAGTTACTTGGCGCCAGGTTGATATTGTTAATGATGATTTAGCAGCAGTTGTCGCTGATATTGATACTGTCTACCATTTGGCCGCTTATGCATCCAATTCTGAATCTAGTGAGGATATTGCGTTGATGGAGCAAGTTAATATCCTCGGGACACAAAGACTATCTTTAGCCAGCAGAAATGCTGGGGTTCGCCATTTTATTTTTGTTAGCAGTGTGGCAGCCGGCAGTAATGTTCTTGATGAAGAAGACATTCTATCCCTGAGCCCCTATGGAAGAAGCAAAAGGAAAGCTGAGGCGAAATGTCTCGAGCTGTCAACGACTAACTTCGGTGTCACAGTACTCCGGCCTTCAGCTTTGTTTGGCGAATACCATGAAGGGTCTGTTTATGAGCTCGTCAAAGTTATTAACCAGCGACGATTTTTTATGGTTGGAGATGGGAGAAATCGAACAAATTTTTATTATATAGGAGATTTTATTGAATTACTTCTCTTGCTAGAACACAAAGATGAAATATATGGGCAGACCTTCGTTGCATGTGACGAGCCTTGGCAACTCAAAAATTTAGTTTTAGAGATAGAGATGTTATTAGGCGTGAAACATATGAGATGGCATGTTCCAGTTTTTGTAGGCTACCTTGCTGGTTTTTCTTGTGACATTATAAGATATTTAACAGGGTATTCTTTACCTCTATCGTCTCGGAGAATTCGCGCTATGCAGCAAGATATAGCGTATAGCGCAAATAGATTGGAAGCCACCCTAAAGTTTAAGCCTAAATTTGGATTGAAAGATGGGCTTCGTCGAACTATTTCTTGGTTTAGAAAAGAGGATCTTCTTTGAGTAAAAAATCAATCTGCTTGGTTGCGACAGCCCACTATACAATTGAAGTTTTCTTGCTTGATCAGATTAAAAAATTGAGTGAAGTCTATAACGTTACGGTAGTTTTGAAGGCAACCGATCCCGATTTCTTAACAAGGCGGGGTATAAAAGCTGATGTCATTTTCGCACCTATTGAAAGAAAAATAAGTCTCATTAATGATGCGCGCGCGTTATATTTTTTAATAAAGTTTTTCCGCGACAATTCCTTTGACTTGGTTCATTCGGTGACTCCAAAGGCAGGGCTGCTTGCAATGCTCGCGGCATTCTTTGGTGATATTAATATTCGTATTCACATGTTTACAGGCCAGGTTTGGGGAAGTCAAAGAGGGTTGATGCGTTGGATACTAAAAAGCACAGATCGAATCACTGCCATGGCGGCAACACATGTTTTGACAGATAGTTTTACCCAACGTACATATCTTATTAATGAACGTGTGATATCTGAAGAAAAATCAAGTGTGCTTGCAAGCGGTTCTATTAGTGGGGTTGACCTAGAAAGGTTCAAACCAGATGACGTTTTACGCAAAGAGGTACGAGAGAAATTTGGTATTCCTAAAAATGAGCTAGTTTTTTTGTTTATGGCGCGTTTGACTCGCGATAAAGGTGCGTTGATTATGGCAGAGGCTTTTTCACGCTTTGTTGATCAGGGTGGTGAGGGACATCTTATTATTGTGGGTCCTGACGAAGAAAAAGTAAGCCAGATGATGATCGAGCTACTTGGAGATTCTCTACCAAGGGTTCGCTTTGAAGATTATACAAAATGTCCAGAGAAGTTTATGGCAGCAGTGGATGTTTTCTGTTTACCGAGTTATCGAGAGGGATTCGGAACTGTGTTAATCAATGCAGCTGCTGTTGGTATCCCTGCAATCGCATCCAGGATTTATGGAAGTGAAGAGGCAATACAGGAAAATGTTACTGGACTATTGATCGAGGTTGGGAACTCATCAGAGTTGGCTGAGAAAATGCTGCATTTAGCTGAAAACCCTGATTTAAGGTTGGATCTTGGTACGAAAGCTCGCCAGCGTGCATTAGGCATTTTTTCTGAAGCTACAGTTACTGGAGCTGTTTTGGAGTTTTATGCTAATTTATTATCTAGTGTTCATCATTGATGTGATTTAGGTATAGCCAGCACGGTTTTTAGGTAAACGCGACTGTAATTTTGTGAAAAGAAGTACATTTACTGTGAAGATTTTTAGGTATTAAGATAATGTCAATGGATATTCAACGACTGTTAATTACTGGTGCAAACGGCTTTATAGGCAAAGCATTGTGTTTAGAGGCAGCCCATCGTAGCTTTGCGGTACGCGGGATTACTCGCACTGCATATGATTTTTCATCAATTGGAAAAAACATAGTTATTGATAACATTTCTTTAGGTGATATGGACGCTAATACTGATTGGAGCAGTGCACTATTAAATTGTAATACGGTGATTCATTTAGCCGCTCGTGTGCATGTAATGCGTGAGGAAGCTGATGATCCGTCAACTGAGTTTCGCCGTTTGAATACAGATGCTACAGAGCATTTGGGACGTTGTGCTGCGGCAAATGGTGTGCGGCGGTTAGTATATGTGAGCTCTATCGGAGTAAATGGCTTGTTTACAGATGGCAATACTAAGTTTTCTGAAGAAGATAATGCTAATCCACATAACGCTTATGCAATTAGTAAGTGGGAGGCCGAGCAGGCTTTGCAACGAGTGGCTTCAGAAACAGGGCTTGAAGTAGTTATTCTTAGGCCACCGTTAGTTTATGGAGCTGGCGCACCTGGTAATTTTACAAAAATGTTGCGTTTGCTTGATTTGGGTGCTCCATTACCACTTGCTAGTATCAAAAATAAACGTGATTTATTATACGTGGGTAATTTAGTAGATGCACTAATAACGTGTGCGACACATCCTGCTGCGGCTAACAATACTTATTTAGTGAGTGATGGTGAAGCAGTTTCTACGCCCGAAATACTAAGAAGTCTGGCGAAAGAGCTTGGAGTTTCATCACGATTATTACCTTTCCCTATCGGTATATTGAAATTAGTGGCTGCTATTTTTGGTCGAGCAGGTCAGGTGAATCGTTTAATAAGTTCTTTGCAAATTGACAGCACAAAAATAAGGCATCAATTGGGTTGGATGCCTCCCTATAGTTTGCAGCAGGGCATTGGCGAAACTATAAAGGGTAAGAAATGAAATCCTGAACTAAGACCAATGTATTGTTTGTTGGAAATTTTTATCAAACTTATTAAGGAAGAATATGAATTATTTATCATTAATTGGACGTGACACTGAATTGTTTGGTAAAGACATTGAGTGCCATAACACACTGTTGAAGGAAATCGTTTCTACCTCTCGATTTTTAGTTATAGGTGGGGCTGGCTCGATTGGCCAGGCGGTAAGCAAAGAGATTTTTAAGCGTAATCCAAAATCTCTTCATGTTGTAGATATCAGTGAAAATAATATGGTTGAATTAGTAAGGGATATTCGAAGTACAGAAGGTTATGGAACAGGTGACTTTAAGACTTTTGCGGTTGATTGCGGTGGCACAGAATTTGAAGCCCTCATGTCCAGTGAAGGTCCGTACGACTATGTTTTTAATCTTTCAGCTTTAAAGCATGTAAGAAGTGAAAAAGATCCCTATACGCTTATGCGCATGGTAATGGTCAATGTATTCAATACAGTAAAAACTTTGCGATTGGCTAAAAAAATGGGTGCTAAAAATTATTTCTGTGTTTCTACTGATAAGGCTGCTAACCCAGTAAATATGATGGGTGCAAGTAAGCGAATTATGGAGATGTTTATAATGAGAGAAAGCATATCACAAAATATTACAATGGCGCGCTTTGCAAATGTCGCATTTTCAGATGGCTCACTGCTGCATGGATTTAATCAAAGGTTTGCCAAGAAGCAGCCATTTTCTGCTCCAAACGATTTGCGACGATATTTTGTGACACCAAAAGAGTCTGGTGAACTTTGTTTGCTATCAGGTTTGCTTGGTAATAACAGGGATACTTTCTTTCCCAAATTAAGTGAAAAGCTTCATCTAATTACTTTCTCTGAGATTGCTATTCGTTACCTGAGAGAGCACGGATATGAAACTTATGAATGTGAGTCTGAGGATGAAGCTCGTGATCGAGCTGAAGAACTAATTACCAAAAAGCAATGGCCTTGTTATTTCTTTAACAGTGATACAACTGGGGAAAAGGACTTTGAAGAATTTTTTACAGAAAACGAAGACTTAAACATGAAATGTTTTGAGACTGTAGGTATCATTAAAAACCAATCACATTTTGATGAGACTGAATTGGATAATTTTATTGATGGTATTGAAATCCTAAGGGAAAAAGGTATCTGGAGCAAAGATGATATTCTTAAATTATATTATGGTCTTTTACCAGAATTTGCGCACAAAGAGACTGGTAAATATTTAGATCAGAGGATGTAGGCATGGAGCGGTTTTTTGATATTGTTTTTTCGGCCCTAGCATTATTAGTATTTTCTCCGTTGCTAATACCAATTATTTTGATTTTAAGATTTTCAGGTGAGGGAGAGGTCTTTTTTTTACAAGAGCGTATTGGTAGATATGGTGAAGTATTTAAACTATTTAAATTCGCAACTATGCTAAAAGATAGCCCTAATATTGGTACAGGAACGGTAACAATGAAAGGAGATCCACGCGTCTTACCTGTGGGAAAATTTTTGCGAAAAACTAAGATTAATGAATTACCTCAGTTGTTAAATATACTCACTGGTAATATGAGCGTGATTGGCCCTCGGCCTCTCACTTCACAAACTTTTAATTCTTATTCTCAAAAGACTCAAAAAGTTATAAAACAAGTTAGGCCAGGACTTTCTGGGATTGGTTCTATAATATTTCGTGGTGAGGCGGAAATAATGCATGGGGCCTCAGCTACTGTAGATTTTTATGACAATGTTATCGCTCCATACAAGGGTTCTTTGGAGGAGTGGTTTGTTTTAAATAAGGGGCTATACATATACTTCCTAGCGATTTTTATTACCGTGTGGACAGTTTTTATTCCTTCCACAAAAATAGCTTGGATGATGTTTAAGGACTTACCTGAGCCACCAGTGGAATTAAAGGTTGCACTTAAAAGTTTTATTTAGACAAAAGTGTTTCAATAATTAGATTCTAAATGTGTAATCTGCCAGCTAATACTCTAAAAAATTAATTTTGTAATTTATCTGGTTTTAAGAAAAATTAATACAGCTTTTGACTTAACTCCCTAATCCTTTGCTAGAGGCTGCACGTAGGTAAAACTGGATTTAGAAGATATTTTTGCTCGGTAAGATAAAAATTAATAAAGCCGAAACCAACTTGTGTGCTTTGGATTTTGTGGTTATTATAAAGGTTAAAATATGATAATAACATTTCAAAAACATAGTTATTACCTAGTGAATTTTTGAGTTTAGGCTTTTTCTTTTTGCATAACATGGACAAAATTAAATATTTATATCGATTATGAACAATCACCAAAAAACATATGCGGACGATGAAGTTGACTTAAGGAAGTTAATTTTAACTTTGTGGCGGGGAAAGATTTATATTATTCTGATGTCACTTTTTTTTGTTTTTCTTGCGTCTCAGTATCTTCATTCAATAGAAAGACAATATACTGTTGAATATAATCTAAAATCTGTTGGAGAAACAAAAAATAATCCATCTTTTAATGGATTGGGCGGGTTTGCATCAATTGCGGGAATTCAATTGCCAACCCAGTCAAATAATGATTTTAATATATTTAAAGAACTCATAACCTCGGTCGAAGTTGCAGAAATAATTTTTGAAAAAAATAAAATCATCAGAGATATATTTCAATCTGAGTGGAATGAAAATCTTGGTATTTATTCAAAACCTCCACAAAATAAAATGCAAATTTTACTCAGTGATGCAAAGAAACTATTAACTGGAAGTAAAAAAGGAAATTACATACCACCAACTCCAAGGCGGTTAGCTATTTTTATTTCTAATAATATTCAAATTGAGGAAAATAATAAAAATGGTTTTTTAAAAATTACAAGCGAAACATCAAAGCCTGAATTGATTCTATCACTTATTATTGAAGCAACTAAAGCAAGTGATAAAATTATGAGGCAACGATATATTGATTTTTCAACTGAACCGTTAGCTTTTTATAAAGAAAAAATTCGCACTGCTCGCTCTAGAGAACATCGAGAGGCTTTAGCAGAACTTATAGGCAAAGAAGAACAAAAGCTTATGTTTGCTTCTCGGGGTAAATATTTTATAGCAGAGCCATATATTAACTCTACAATAAGCTTATATCCAACAAATCCAAAACCTAAAATAATTTTAACACTTTCATTAACATTAGGATTGTTTCTTGGGGCAGCTCTCGTATTATTGCGACATGCAATAAAGAAAGAAAATTAATGAATATTTTTACTTTAAAAAATTTCTTTATTTTTATTTTATTGATTTCATGGCAGCCGAGTTTTTCTCAATCAATTAATGATGGAAATCTTCAAAAACTATTAATTGAAAATCCGTCAATATTAGATGATATTTCACAACAAGACAAAACCACTTTTGATCAAAAGCTGATATCTGAAAATCAAAACGTAGCAAACACAGATAGCAATCTACAGATAGATTTATCTAAAGCTATTAACCAAAGAGATATTGATGAAAAATCCATGTTAATGAGATATTTTTATGCTCTCATTGGAGAGGATTTAAATATTTATGGATCAAATGAATTTAACCAACCACAAGATGATAGTATACTTTTTTTCAATACCATAGGAAAAAACTACCAATTGGCCCCTGGGGATACAATTCAGGTTACAATAACTGGACTCAGTCCATCTGACAAAAATTATCAAGTTATGAATGATGGAACTATCACGCTTGAAAATGTATATCCTCTAAAAGTTAATAATTTTAACTTAAACCAAGTCAGGAAATTAGTTCTTGATAAAATTCAATTGGACGATGCATCAGCTGAAGTCTTTGTTAGATTAAATAATGCTAGATTAGTAACAGTACAGATCTCTGGTAATGTAAAATCGCCAAGAACTATCGCAGTACCCGCATATACACCCCTGAGTAGAGTTATTGCATTTTCGGGAGGTATTTCTGATAGTGGTTCACTGCGAAACATTTCATTAAGTCAAATTGGTGAAGCAACACAAACAGTAGATTTTTATAGTTTTTTACAAAATCCATCATCACAATTAGACCCGTTAATAAAAAATGGTGCACGCATATTTGTTCCATTTAAGGGGCCTACAATTGCAGTAACAGGATTTGTAAACAACCCTGGAATATATGAGTTACCAAATGATAAATCTGAAATATCAATCAAAAACTTATTAATTATGACCGGAACCTCGTTCTTGCCTTCTGGTGCTAAATTAAAAATATCTTATTTTGACACAAGTGGCCAAATAGCAACACGACTGGCAGATAAAAATCAGTTTCTTAAGGAAGGTGAAGCACTTCAAATAGATTTTATTGAAACGCGTGATTTAAATATATCTAAAGTCACCGGGGCTGTTTTGAAAGACTTTGAAATAAAAACGAACACACCACTAAGTATAAAAGAAGTATTAAAAGATGGTGCAGTATTAAGCTTAGATGCATACACACGGTTTGCATTAATTAATGGTAAAGAAATTCAGGCTATAAATCTAGATGAAGCTTTAGAAGATGATGGTATTACCTTACCTGTTGGGTCGGATTTACGATTATTTACAAAAGAGGAATATTTAGAATTGGTTGCTTCAGATCCCAGTAAATCAATTGATCCTCTTGTTTCTAGGTTTGCTGAATCAAATATAGCAGAAGTTTATCTTGATGGTGAAAGAATTGCATACGCTCCACTGAGCCAAAAGCAAAAAAGCTTTAGCATAAAAGAAGTTCTTAGTGGCGGATCACTCCTAAATGATGGCGGTTATATAATAAATAATAATATCTTCACATCGTTTGCATTAATTGATGGTAAATATCCTCAGGCCATTAATTTAGATGCAGCTTTAGCGGATGAGAGCATTACCTTACCTTTTGGATCGGATTTGCGATTATTTACAAAAGAGGAATATCTAGGATTGGTTGCTTCAGATCCTAATAAATCATTTAATCCATTTGTTTCTAAGCTTATTGAATCAAATATAGCAGAAATCTATCTTGATGGCGTGAGAATTGCGTATGTCCCCATTAATAAAGACAAAGAGCTCTATGAGTCTATTAAAGGTTTCTATACTCCAAGTGCAAAAACTGTGTATGATTTAGCCCTAATTGAGAACAGTGCAGGGGTTAATGCATTTGACCTCAAATTAGCATTGCTAGAACACAATACTAAAACTTATCACCATAAAAAACTAGACAAAGGTGACAGATTATTTATTTTTGAAGATAAATTTTTTAGTGAACTTGTCTCAGAGCAGAATGATGGTACCTACTATGATATGACGGAAATAGAAGGAGCAGATAACCTTGATGATATAAATGCTAACTTAGAAGCATTAAAATTACGACAAAATTTAAAAGATAAAAATCTAAAATATTCTGAAGATTTAAATTACTCGAGAAAAATACTTCAAAAAGCAAATATTGTAAAAATTAATTTAAACGAGATGTTATTTTCTATTTTACCATATTCAGAAGGTATGACTTCTTCAGATATTATATACAAATTAAAAGGTAGGCTACCTGAGCTAATTAATGAATTTACTATTATTAAAGATATAAATCTGAATTCAAATCCACAAATTAAAAATTTGAATGATGAATTTGTTATCAAACAAAACCAAATTATTACCTTAATCAGCAAAAAATCTTATCGACAATTAATAAATGACTATAACACATCATTTAATAGTCCTTTAATAAATGATGTTCAGGATAGTGATGTAGTAAAAGTTTATTATGATAAAAAATTACTTTTACTTTTATCTTCAAACACTGCTGTTTCAAATCTACAAATATTGAATGAAATAATTGATACAAATGAATTTTATAAATTATATATTGGTTTTAGTTCCAAAGAAAATAATGAAAAAACCTGGACTTTTCGTTCTTATGATGCTTCCACGTTTTTTTCTGATTCACAAAATATAATTTTAAGTGCCTCAAGTGTAGTTAACTTATTCTCAGAGAAATACATAAGAGAAAAATTTGTAAAAAGTCTTGATCGTAAAAAACTTCTTAAAGATGATGGCAAATTACTTATTAATGATAATAAAAGTGCTGAGATTGGAGATGAAAAAATTAAAATTAATAGTTTGAATCAAATTAATCCTGAGATTATAAAAAATAAAACTAAAGTTTCAGGTCAAATAAATATTAATGATAGCGACTATATAACTAAATCTATGGAATCAAACCTTCGATTTATTTCTGGTTCAGTTATGTTCCCTGGAACATATCCAGTAGCCAATAAGATAAAATTGAAAGATTTAGTGGAAGTTGCAGGGTTAATAAGTTCAAAGGCGTCTTCAAATATTGTTGTTACAAGATCTCTAAAGGAAAATGATAGTTTAGTTAAATCAACTCCTGAAGTCTTTAAACTAAATAGTTTGATAGAGAATGAAACTATTCTTTCTGGAGAGTTTTATGTTGATGTACCAAAAGCAGTTAATGAAGCTTTAAATGGATTTGTTAATTTATCAGGAGAATTTATGAAACCTGGTGATTATGCTTTTGCAAGAACAGAGAATTTATCTGAAATAATACAACGAGCTGGAGGCATTACAGACTCAGCTTATCCTTTAGGTGCTGTTCTAGAAAGAATATCAATCAAAGCCCAAGAAAAATCATCTAATGACATTTTAGCAGGCCAATTAGAGGCATCTGTTCTTACATTAGCACAATCTGATATTCAGGGTGTTGGTGACCAAATAAAAGCAGTGTTAGGTTTTGCCCAACAATTAAGAAGTTTGCCAACTACTGGTAGAATGACAATAAATATAATGGATACTAATGATAATGTTTATCTACAAGATGGTGATAAATTGATGCTTCCTAAGAGGCCATCTCATGTATCTGTCATTGGTGCTGTTCAAAGAACGACTGTTGCAAGCTATAACCAAAACAAGACTTATAAAGATTATATATCTTCTGCGGGTGGTTTAACCAAAATGGCAGACATTCGAAAAGCTTATTTATTATTACCAAACGGAGAAAGTCGCTTGTTAGATAATAATACAGTTATTCCAGTTGGTTCTGTTGTTGTTGTACCACCTAAAATAGATAAATTGTCTATACTGGGATTAACAGATATTGTTTCAAGAGTTCTGGGTAATATCGCGACGTCAATCTTAGCAATAAATAATGTTAATTAGGATATTTATAAAATATTATATATTGATAATTTTATTGTTGATGCCTTTGGCTATAAATGCAAAAGAAATTAACTATATTTCAACTGATTTTAACAAGTCTGCTGTAGAAAATATAGACAAATTTTTTCTACAAAATCCTAAAAAAGATAATGTAATTTGGACGCCAAAAATTAAAGGTAAAAGTAGATATGCTTTTTCAATTCAAAAGGATGCTTATTTAATTTCAAAAACACATTCAGATGCGTCTGATCTTTATTATTTAAGTGAGCAAATTGATAGTGGATTGAAATTTAAGCCAAATAAATCTAAAAACATAGACATATTTATATCAGAAAATAATTCAAATCTTTATTTGAGCCAAAATATTTTATCAAATATAAATGCAGGGTTATTTCTAAAAAACAAAAAAAAAATATCTTTTGGATTAAGCTTAAACAAAGACGTTATCATAACAAAAAATACCCTTGGTAATTTTGGTGTTGAGCAGGCTAAGGATGAGCATACAACATTGAATGCAAAATTCGTAAGACTTTCTAATAGTGAAAACTCAGAAATTTATGGAAATATAAATCATGAATTTAAGTCAGATTACCTAAATGTTGGTATTGGCAATACTTGGTTTGATATAGCAAACCAATTTGATCTTACTTTAGGAATTTATGAGCAGGGCAAAAAACTTGAATCAGAATTTTATGCTACATTTGGGGATGAAAAAATGAAATTTCAAATAGGATTAAATCACATAAAAAATAATTCAAATATGAATTTGTTTTTTAATTTGAAATTTGAAAATACTCTAGATAAGAAAAACCTTGCAACAAACTTACAAATAACATCAAAAGATAGTATTTTCGGTTTAAGAAACCTAAGCTTGAAGAGCTTTAGGAAAAAAAACTTAGACATACTTTGGAAAAAACATATGAAATATAATTAGCTTTCTATATCATCCTGAGATATAATTTTTAAAAGATGAATTAAGGTTTTTATGAATATTTCCCAACATACAAATGGAAATAAGCTGTTTTGGATCAACAAACGCATATTTGATATTTCTTTGAGCTTATTACTACTTCCTTTACTATTTATTATTGTAATAATTCTACCATTCATTAATTATTTTTCCAATTCAGGGCGGCTTTTTTTTATTCAGGAGCGTATGGGTAAAAACTGTGAAGTATTTCATGCAATTAAATTTCGCACTATGGTGCCTGTTAAAGAAATTACTAGAAAATATGATGATCCAATTGAAACGAACAGAATTACATTCTTTGGTAAGTTTCTGCGCAAAAGCCGTATTGATGAATTACCTCAAATTTTGAATGTTTTAAAAGGTGATATGAGTTTGATTGGGCCAAGACCTGACTATTATGTACATGCATTAGAATATTTGAAAAGTGTTAAGGGATATCGAGATAGGCATGATATTCGTCCTGGTATTACTGGTTTATCTCAAATTAGATTAGGATATGCTGAAGGTTTAGAGGCAACAGCAAAAAAAGCATCTATTGATAATTATTATATACAGAATGTAGGTTATATCATTGAATTAAAAATTATTGTTAATACAATTATTACTATAATAAGAGGCTTTGGTAAGTAAATTGTGATATATTTTACATACAACAATTTTCATATTAATAGTTATAAGAAATAATTAAAATTCTACTGACGTATATAGGCTAAATATTGTACCGTTTGATATATTAGCTTTATCTAATATCATATTTTGATAGCCAATACTTCCACCTAAATCAAAACCATCTTTTTCCCAATGAATTCCCAGTGTTGTTATCGTTCCTAAACTACGTTTTGATGATAAACGATGCTGTGGATAATCTTTATCATTAACCGAAAGAAATTTTGTTGAATAATTGATATCTAAATTATTATTTACCTGAGATTGCCCAAATATTTCTAAAGAAGTACCCTCAGTATCTATTGGTACACCCAACACAGTTTCATAGTTGATATAATCATAAACGCTATTATTATACATAGTATTTGGCCCACAATTACCATGTGTACTTCTTTTCACACGTGTATCAACAGCTTCGATTGTTAAAGTTGTTGGAAATTTCATTTTTGAGGCTGTCAACTCAAGTCCTGCCATCCACGCAAGACATGAAGGTAAACTGCCAGCTTCGTCCTCGCCTATCGTTTGACTATAAAAGCGATAGGTATTTTTATTTAAAGGTATTGAATATGAAACACCAAATCCGGCCATCTTATTAAAATTGGATTTGGGCCCTTCATTTGTATTTCCGAATAATAAAGCATCAATATTAGACGAGTATAACTTATCATTTTGATCACCCCATTGTCCTATTTGTAGAATTTCAAAGTTTAATTTTTTAGATGGGCTTATTACAACTCTTGCGCCAGATAGCATTGAATTCTTACCATTTAGTGAATTTTTAGTAGAGCCATTAATAAGTTCAAATGACCAATTTGCTGGTGAAGGCAACCATTGCGTATTAAAATTATTTTTTAAATTTATAGAAATGGCCTCTAAGGGCCTACTATTTGAAGATAAGATAAGAGATGATTTTTTTGAAAAGGACCAGATACGGTCAACTTTGCCAATACTTAAGTTTGCTATTCCTTTCTTATAATTAACATATGAGTTATCAAAGCTAAGCTTATCATGATCATCAAAATTAAGAGACAATTGTGAAGATAAACTTCTTTTTGAATATTCCAGATTGAAATTAATATTATTTTTATTTTGAGCTCTTAAATTATTGTAAAACCCTAAAGTATTTTTTGAATTGAAAGAAGTGCCAATGCTCATATTAAAATTAGTAGCTTGAGAAAATAATGGTTGTGTATTTAATAAAGTTGCGGAAAGAAAAATAAAAAGAAATTTATACACGATTAGCTGCCACAGTTGCTTTATTTAATCTTATATTGATATCAATTATTTATCTATAGAAAATAATTGGTGACCCTGGGTGGATTCGAACCACCAACCTGCCCCTTAGGAGGGGGCTGCTCTATCCAGTTGAGCCACAGAGCCACATTTTTACTCTAATAAAATAAATATATCTTGAAAAGATGAAAACCTTGTTATGTACAAAATACTGGCGTAAAATTTTAAGATGAATTTTGACAATCAAATAAAGAACCAACTACAAAATTATCTGAGTATGCAGGGGGTAATATCAAATCAAACCGTATGGTATGCTCAAACTGGGGGGCAAACAAATAAAGTATGGCGGCTCATAGGTGAAAAAGATTTAATTTGTAAGCTGTATTTAGAAACAAATACTAACCCACTCTTCAATAACACTCCAGAAGCAGAGTATAGATGTCTTCTTTGGCTCGATGGTTCAGATATTGCGCCAAAGCCCTATAAGTATTTAAAAACGCCTTTTGGTGACATCCTTTTGTATAATTATATTAAAGGTCACACATGGTCTCATGATGTAGAGATTGTATCAGAATTATTAACTCGAATTCGCAAACACAAATACCCAAAAGGATTACGAATTCTTTCAAATTTGCCATTAGACATAAAACAAACTGGGCTTGAAATAATAAATAAGCTAAACAATTATCATAAAAATAAATTAATCAAGATATGTCCAGATGTATCAATTTCAGATATTAAGCCTGTATTATTACATACTGATGTTGTGCCAGGTAACTTGATATTAGGTGAAAAAGGGTTGCGACTTATTGATTGGCAATGCCCTGCTATTGGTGACCCAATTGTAGATATTATGATGTTTCTTTCTCCCGGGATGCATGAAATCTATGGCTCAGGGAAGCTATCTATGAAGGATCATGAAATTTTTCTAATGAACCTTACACCCAAATTGCGAAGTCGGTATAATATACTTGGCCCCCTTTATCACTGGCGACTGGCTGCGTATTGTTTTTGGAAAGCTGAGCAAGGATTCGTAGAGTATGAAAAAGCAGCATTAGCAGAAATAGATCTATTAAAAATGATTTAAAATAATAATGATTAATGTAGTTGAAGTACTTCCAATTAAAGCCCAAGTAAGTTTACTCTTAACATTAATTTTTCTGAGCTTCGTTTTATTATCCTCATCAGTGGCTAAGAGGTTTTCCAATAAACTAGGTAGCTTAGGGCCAAAATGTGAAAGCGTTTGTGCTGTTTTTATTAGATCTCTTATTAATGCTTTTGGTCCAAGATTATTTTTAATGTAGCTTTCAACTTCTGGTCTTGCAGCTTCCCAGATATCTAGTGAAGTTGGGTTTAATGATCTTGAAACACCTTCAACAACTACCATGGTACGCTGCAACAGAATTAGTTCAGTGCGTGTTTCCATTCCAAATCTTTCAGTAACATCAAACAGATGAGACAGAAGTTTTGCCATTGAAATATTCTCAGCATTTTGACCAAAAATTGGTTCACCGACCGATCGTAGTGCTTGGGCAAATAAATCCACATCTTGATCTGAAGAAATATAACCTGCTTCAAAGTGAACTTCTGCAACTCGCTTGTAATCTTTTTTTATAAAACCCATTAATATTTCAGCGTATACACGACGCGTATATTCATCAATTCGACCCATTATGCCAAAATCAAATATAACCAATTCACCTTTAGAATTTAACTTTAAGTTTCCTTGATGCATGTCACCATGAAAAAATCCATCTCGAAGTGCATGTCTTAAAAACATTGATAAAATACGAGTGGAGAGCTCTTCCATATCAGTTTTTGAATTCTTTAAAGCTTCTAAATTAGCTAATGGAATTCCATCAACCCAATCAAGTGTCATGACTCTTCTGCCAGATGTTTCCCAATGAATGTTTGGAATACATAGAAGTGTGTCATCTTTTGTATTTGCTGCAAATTCAGATGCCGCTGAAGCTTCTAGTCTTAAATCTAATTCACCTTGTACAACTAAATCAAAATGCTCGATGACTTCAAGTGGCCTCAAGCGACGAGACTTAGGGGATAAGAGTTCAATTATATTTGCAGCTAGATAAAATGCATCAATGTCTTTTCTAAAAGCTTTTTCTATGCCTGGCCGTAAAACTTTGATAGCAACTGTTTGACCAGTAGATTTAAGAACTGCTTTGTGAACTTGTGCAATGGATGCAGCAGCTATTGGTTCTGAGATATTTTCAAATACCTCATTAACAGAAATGTCTAAATCTCTTTCTATCTCTAATAATGCTAAATCCCTAGAAAATGGAGGCAAGCTTTCTTGCAATACGCTCAATTCTTTTGCTAGCTCAGCACCTACTACATCAGGGCGAGTAGATAATATTTGACCAAATTTAATATATGCTGGCCCCAGAGCTGTTAGGGCTCTAACTATGGGTGGAAA
>Ga0213868_10001497_pt1 | contig 22584 bp, 24 predicted proteins | sample PICome_9_FD_160087 | JGI IMG/M metagenome (GOLD analysis project Ga0213868, IMG submission 160087) | Coastal seawater microbial communities near Pivers Island, North Carolina, United States - PICO127 | ecosystem: Environmental > Aquatic > Marine > Coastal | place: USA: North Carolina... | reverse complement strand
GATCGAACGCGACAATATCAAATGGTTACTGAGCAAAGAATTTGTTGTCGGCGCCCTCAACGGCATACTCTGGGCACTGGTGATGGGTGCTCTGGTGTCACTCTGGCTTGACGACTGGACCATCGCCCTGATTATCGGCCTGGCCATGTGTATCAATCTTATGGTTGCGGCTATTTCCGGGACCTTGCTGCCAGTGATACTGCGGCGCATAAAGATCGATCCGGCACTGGCTGGTACGGTGATCCTCACAACAGTAACCGATATCGTCGGTTTTGTTTCCTTTCTTGGACTGGCTACGGTGTTCTATACCTGATGACTGACAATAGTGAATTTGAAGATGAAGAGCTGATCAGTAAATCTCAGCTCAAACGCGATAGCCAGGCACTGCAGGATATGGGTAGCCAGTTGGTTGAGATGCCCGTGGGTCAGCTGACAAAGTTTAATCTGCCGGAAAATCTCAAAGATGCTATCTATGAAGCTCGACGATTAAAAAATCGCGAGGGCAAGCGCCGCCAACTGCAGTATATTGGCAAGCTGATGCGTACCGCTGATATCAGTTTTATTCAGGAGACTCTGGATATGATGGACCATCAGTCGCAGACCTACAGACAGCACTTTCAGCAGTTGGAAAACTGGCGTGACCGTATCATCGGTGAAGGGGCAACGGCTATCGAAGCGCTGATTGGAAAATATCCCCAGGCCGATCGCCAACAGCTGCGCAATCTTCAGCGTCAAGCAAGCCGTGAACTGGCAGAGAAAAAAGCCCCCACTGCCGCGCGTAAGATTTTTGCTTATTTAAGAGAGCTTTCTGAGTAGAGCTTTCTGAGTAGAGCTTTCTGAATAAATATTATCCCAACGAAAGCACCGTCATCCCAGCGAAGGCTGGGACCTGTTCAATTACGCTGCGAGCCATAGAGATCCCAGCCTTCGCCGGGATGACGGGAGATTCTTTGGGATGATGAAGTAGATTAGTGAGCCTATATTTTCCGATGCTCAGCCACTGGCATCTTGGCTCTAACTTTATCAATCAGAGTTAAATCAATCTTGGCCACAGCCACTCCCGGCTCGTCATCGAGACCTGCCAGCAAATTACCCCAGGGATCGATAATGGCACTGCCGCCCCAGAGTGCGCGGCGCGGATGTTCGCGGTCAACCATATTGGCACCAATCACAAACAGCTGATTTTCCACCGCTCGAGCACGTAGCAACAGCAGCCAGTGATCCCTGCCGGTGGCTGCGGTAAAGGCCGCCGGCACCGTAACTATTTGTGCGCCTCGATCCGCCAACTGACGGTAGAGCTCGGCAAAGCGCAGGTCATAACAGACCGTCATACCCAGAGTGCAAAGATCTGTCTGTGCCACCACAATGTCAGAACCGCTGCTAAAATTATCCGATTCGCGATAGCTGCTCTGCTGTCCATCGCTGAGCTCGGACTTTTCCAACGCAGCATCAAATAGATGAATCTTGTTATAAGAGCTGCGTTGATTGCCCTGGGGATCAAACAATAGAGAGCGGGCATAGGGTTTTGACTGTCCATGGTCGCTGACCGGCAGCGTTCCGGCCACCAGCCAGATGCCCTGCTGGCGCGCCTGATCTGATAAAAACTGTCGTACCAACCCCTGGGGCGTTGACTCAGCCTGGCCAATAGCGGTGAAATCATCGCAACCCAGATGGGCGAAGTTCTCCGGGAGTACAACTAATTCTGCACCCTTATCGACGGCGCGCTGAATCATCGCGGAGGCGTTGTTGAGGCTGTGCTCGATTGAGTCACCGGGTCGCAGCTGAACTGCTGCGGCAATTAAAGCGTTACTCTTGGCTAGGCTCTGAATCATTATCTGAATCATTATCTGGCTCTTCCTTTTGCTTTGGCTCACTCTTCTGCTTTTGGGGCTTTTCATCCTTGAGGTCCGAGGCAAATATACGGTCGACCTCAACATCGACATCATCCCAGGAGCCGGATATTTTATAACTGATACTCGACAGTCTATCGACCTGCTTTTCAACCAACTTACTGGTGACATAGACACCGGCGGCAGCGGGCAATCCCCCCAGCAGAGCCACCACCCAGGGCAGATTGGTCGCCACCGGCAGCGTTGCCACCAGACGACCATCGACCTGCTCGTTGAGCAGATCAAAATCACCGGCCATGCTCATGCGCCCCGAGGGCATCTTCATACGCAGTGGATCTCTAAAGCTGGCAACACCCTGCTCAAAATGCAAGGTACCATTGAGGCTGTTATAGGCGAGATTCTGTCCAACCACATCGGAAAAATCCAGCTTCAGGCGCCGCAACCAGTTGGCAAAATTGACCAGGCTGACCATTTTTAACACTGCACCAGAGCCGCCCGGAGACTTATAAAAACTACCCTCTCGCAGTTTGATTTCAAAGTCGCCGGTTATATTTTCTCGGGAGATTTTCCATGGCTGGTCCTGCCAGGCGAGATCAAAAACCAGGCGCCCCGACTCACTGTCGACAATTTTTGGCGTGCCCAGGCCTGAGCTCAAAAATTCACCAATATTTTCGACAGCCACTGGGCCGACAAGTCGGCTGGCATAGTTTGTACCATCGTATTTCCAGAAAAACTCTGTCGACGGCTGATCCTCAAAGGCACCGGGCTTTAGGCCGAACAGGTTGCCTTTAATCTGATTAAAGGCCGCGCCGGAGACTTCTGGTCGCAATTCAAAGGACAGCGAGCCCCAGCTGTTTTCACCGATCACTAACTCATCTATGGCGACATCCAGAGCGAGAAAACGGCGCGGATCAATTGCCGATGCACTGACCTTTTCTTTAAGCAGTGCCTCAGGCAAATTGAGGCGGCTCAGATTAATCTTCGGTACCTGCACTGATTCAGCGAGCGGAATTAACAGCTGTCCGTCGACCAGATCACTACTCAGGTCAATATCCACCCACTGCTTAGACAATGAGGCTTTTGCGGCAATATCTTTTAGCTGGAAAGACGCCAGTTCCAACTGATCAAAACGCAGATCAAAAACCGTTTGCCAGCTGGATTCTGTCTCGGCGTCGGAGCGCTCAAAAAGGCCTATTAGTGGCTGCCAGAGTTCTAATTCTGTGGTGGGAAGATAAGCTGATAGCTGCAATATATTCTCTACAGGCTCAACCATAGGCCGGTCATAACTGATCTGCCCTGCACTGAATTGAGCATTATTAAAGCGCAGATCAAAGCTAAGATCAGAGCTAGGATCAGAATTCGGCAGCAGTGAAGAGTTGGCCTTACCCGCCAGTGTTCCGGTAAGACGCTCAAACTCAGGCGTGAAATAGAAGGTCATATCCAGCGCCTGTGACTCTTCGGCAGATTTAACCAGAGGCACCGGCAATTCAAGGCCAACGCCCTGCAACTGACTGCTGATCTGCAGAGTTATAGCCTGACTCGAATCTTTATTGGCAGTAGGAATAGTAATGGATCCATCAATAGGCACTGCGCCAACAACGACTTTCGGCCATGGAAAATCAACCAGCTGATTCAGACTCTCCGGCAGCAGATCACCGCTAAAGGCAATCTTCTGCTCGCTGCCAGTCTTGTACAGTCTGGTCACCATTGGCCGCTGCCAAAAATTGCCTCTGATGTCCTCTCCATAGAGACCATCCTGCACAGAAAAATTCAGCTGCCCCTGAATATCAGTCATGCTGATCGGTCGATCGGGAATGCTTATGGAACCCTTATCAATGATCGTCGAAACATTGTATTTGCCCCCTGGCAGCTTGCTACCCGGTTCAACAGAATCAGCGCCCCTTTTCTTTGACATGGGAATAGCCAGGTCCAGCTGGCTGAGGGTTTTGCCACTGTAATCCCAGTCACTGATACCAGCGACATTGTCCTTAAGGGGAGAATTCGCAAGAATATTTATCACCTCGGCTAGATCACCTGCGACCTGAGCATCGACATATAGATAAGACTGGTTGTCGGCACTGTCTCTAGAATAGACAACCCTAGCATCACTGATGTCAGCACTGCCAATAGTGCCCGATTTCATTGCTACCTCGGTATAAAGATCATCGATCAATAACAGACTGGTTGCATCGCGAATACCTGTCCAGTTGGGATCGTAATTGATATGCCCGCCACTGGTTTTCATTATCATCTGGGTAGTCTGTGAAGTTCGATCAGATCTGGGCGGACTATTGCGTATTAGCAGACCAAACTCCTCGACATCAATATCTACTATCGACTCTTTCAACCATTTATCGAGTTGCGCCGACATTCTATAAGGCATGTATTTATTGCGTTGCCGGGCATCCAGGTTACGCGCGCCGATCAACAGGCTGATATCTGGAGGGTTGCCGCCCGAAGGGATGGTCTGCTGAGCGGAAAACATAATATTTGAACTGCCGGCATCCAACTTCGTACGAATAATATTACTGCGAACAGTCAGCAACTGATCGTCCGCCTCCCAGGCTACATTAATCGATCCCGTCGCCTCATCAATGGTGAGGTAGTCTTTGTAAGTAGAGGGAAAATAGGCCTCAAAACCATCGCTGTCAGCAAATGAGAAAAGGCCGCGGTCACCATAAATTTCTATATAACCATCCAACCCCTTAACAGCCGGCGACTTTTTCCAGGAAGCAAAATCTATCTGTTCAAGATTAGCTGAGGCATAGTATCCAACGTGATCATGACCCAGAGTCAGCGCATTGATAACACCCTGAGGCTGCAGTTTTTCCACAGCATTTAAGACTTTCTTATCGGCAATCTGCGTACTGGAAAGCAGCTCAGATATCAGTGTTAAATTCAGGTGGTTTACCAATATATCAAAGTCCTGCCAGTGAGAGCCCAAACGCTGGGTAAAGACTAAATCGAGAGGCTCTATTTCAGCACCTGACCAGCTGAGATCAAATCCCTGCAGTCTCAGCCCCCAATCCGACGCGGGGGTATACCAGCCAGTAATCTCGGTCTCAATATCTGTGAGTGGCGGCACATCGGCCAGCCAGATTAATGGAATCTCGCCTATAGACAGCATGCCTTCAAAATCAGCAGAGCCACCGGGGTGAATAGCAAACCAAATCTCGCCATTGGCATTGGCATCAAAATCGGAGAGATTGGCGAATAGGCTTGGCAGCAGTGATCGGGCCAGGTCGGCCAGCGGCTCGGAGAGGTTAAAGTCATCAAAGCGGAAATAGCCCTCGGCGAAAAAGCTCTCTATATCGGCGAGATCACCATGCCCCTCAATCAATAAGTAAGCCGGGCTTTGATCCTGCATTGACGCATCAGCTTCGCTGAGCAGCGATTCCTGTTCAGAGAGAATTACCGAAAGCTCTGCGCGATGAAAATCATCGGCATTTTCCATGGCCACATTGCGACCGCTGAGCAGCATCGTCTTGCCCGAAAAAAACTGCAACACAACCTGTACATCCTGGAAGTGGATCAACTGACTGTAGGAGAGCGAATCTACAAAAAGACTAAGGTCAGCGTCGGAGTTACCACTAAAACCTTTAAGCCCCCAGCGGCCTCCCTCGTCCTCGACCATGGTTAACTGCAAACGATCAACCACAAGTTCTCGCCAGATTGGCGTTCTGCGCACAATAGTCTCAAACAGGTCCAGATTAGCTCGGCCGCCATTGATAACAACCGCAGGAGAGTTGTCCTCGGTAAAAATTACCGCGCTCTGTATATCTAGAATGGGGACAAGTCGCGGCCACTCGCCATTAAGTTCGCCGAGTTCAATCCGCAGGCCGGTTTGATCCTGGATAATTTGTTGGATATCGGCACGGAAATTGTCGACACTGGCAATCATCTGGCGACCTATAACCACCAGTATTACCATGCCGATAATCAGCAGGGCCAGGGTCAGCCACAGCCAGCGCATCGCTCTTTTAAATGCTTTACCCATCTTCGCCATAGCCATGTTTGCTTACACCGGAATAATATCAAACTGTTCGAGAGGATAGAGACTTTCAACTCTGAACTGAATTGTTCGACCGATAAATTGTTCTAAATCTGCCACCTGGCTGGAGTCTTCATCTAACAGATGCTCAATCACCGGGGCCGAGGCCAATACCTGTAAACCCTCACATTCATAGGCGCGGGCAGCACGCAGGATATCACGAAGTATTTCGTAACTGATCGACTCAGCGGACTTAACATAACCGCGCCCCTCGCAAGTTGGGCACTCGACACACATAATCTGCCCGAGACTCTGGCTGGTTCGCTTGCGTGTAGCCTGCACTAACCCAAGCTCAGTCACACCTGAAATTGTTGTTCTAACCCGATCTCGCGCCAGCGCTTTTTCGAACGCGCGCAGCACCTGACGGCGGTGCTCAGCATTTTGCATATCGATAAAATCGACAATAATAATGCCGCCCAGATTGCGCATACGCATCTGCCGGGCGATAGCCACTGCCGCTTCAAGATTGGTTTTATAGATAGTTTCTTCAAGATTGCGACGCCCGACAAAAGCCCCGGTATTCACATCGATCGTCGACATCGCCTCGGTCTGGTCAAACACCAGAGAGCCACCAGACTTGAGGACAACCTTGCGCTGAAGCGCCTTGGTGATTTCATCCTCTATACCATACAGATAAAACAGCGGTCGCTCCCCGGGGTAGTGCTCGAGCAAACGGACAATTTCCGGATTGAATTTATTCGCAAAAGAGGTCAGCTTTTCGAGAATCTCGCGGGAATCAACACGGATCTTCTCGACCTCGGGTCGAACCATATCCCGCAGAACACGCTTGTAGAGAGGCAGATCTTCATACAGGCAGCAAGGAGCCTGGGCATTAACCTTTCGCTCGAGAAGATCATCCCAGACCCGATTGAGAAATCCCACTGCATTGCGCAACTCTTCTTCTGTTGCGCCCTCGGCAACCGTGCGCAGGATATAGCCACCACCCACTTGCAGCTCATCGACCACTGCAGCCAGTGTTGTTTTGAGTCGCCCGCGCTCCTCTTCATCTTCAAGACGCTGAGATACACCAATATGCTCTACATCAGGCATATAAACCAAATTGTAAGAGGCTATTGAGAGCTCCGCAGACAGCCTTGCACCTTTTGAGCCCAGCGGATCTTTTATCACCTGAACAACCAGCTGCTGACCGTCGTGAAGCAGGCGGGAAATATCCGTCGGCTCTGCATCGGTCTTTTTATGGTTGCGCTGAACTAGGTCATCAACATGTAAAAATGCCGTACGCGCTTCACCAATATCAATAAATGCCGCCTGCATACCGGGCAGCACTCGAACCACCTTACCCTTATAGATATTGCCCACCAGGCCACGCTTATTATTGCGCTCGACATGAATCTCCTGGGGCACACCGTTCTCAACTAGGGCGACACGGGTTTCCATAGGCGTGATATTAACTAGTATTTCCTGGCTCATGGTATTTCCAAAATCTATTTTTTTAGCACGTAATAGTTAGCTCTCAGGACTTGCGCTTAACAGTTAAGTATTTATTTCTGACTACTATTCCAAAGCGGTACTGAGAACTTATTCAATAGCTGTTCAGTCTCTGCCAGTGGCAACCCCACTACACCACTGTAACTGCCTTCGAGCTTTTCAACAAAAATACCGCCGCAACCCTGAATCGCATAGGCGCCGGCCTTGCCCTCGGGCTCACCGGTCTGCCAATAAATCAGACACTCAGATTGGCTAATTGTGCGGAACTTAACCAGGGTTTCAGAAACAGCCACAGCTGCACCCGAACCATTATCTACAGCCACTGCAGTAAAGACACTATGAGCCTTGCCAGACAGCGTCATTAGCATTGCCTCAGCATGTGCCTGATCCACAGGCTTACCAAAAATCTGCCCGTCAAAAACCACAATAGTGTCAGCCCCCAGACTCGGCAACTTTGCGTCCTGACGCTTAAAACCCGCCCGAGCTTTTTCCATCGCCAGGCGAGACACATATTCAACCGGTGATTCATCGCCACGACGACTTTCATCGATATCCACTGCCAGCACCTTAAAACTAACTCCCATTTGTCTCAGAAGATCACTGCGACGGGGAGAGGCCGAGGCGAGTAAAAGCTGGGGGGCAGTTAAATCCAAAATCAATCCTCAGCGGTCATCAGAACAGGTTCTAGCAATCAATTTATCGATAACCGGCCAGATCAATGCTGAGAAAAGTGTTTTCATCAGCAGATTATCCATCGCAAAGGGGAGTCCATAGAAAAGAAAAAAAGCGGATTCAAGAAAGCCAACCAGAAGAATAATCAAATAGACCAACAGACTGCGCTGAATCATAGAAAGATACTTTATCCAACGACTGACCACTACCACCAGAGTAGCGCACAGGGAAAATACCAGAACTGAATGGCCCAGTGTCGTCTGCAACAAGCAGTCCGCCAGCAAACCAACGCCGGCGGCAAAAAATATTCCGAACTCCAGGGGTCGATGAAAAATCCAGCCCATGGTGACCAGTAATAAAAAATTGGGTTTCCAGACAATCCAGTCGCCGCTGACCGGCATAACACTGAAGATCACAGCGATAACCAGGGATAACAACATCACCATACTGTGGTTAACCGGCGCCATTATTCCGTTTTATCCAAATCGCCATCGCGTGAGGTATACAACAGCAGCAAATGGCGGCTGCGATCAATTTCTGCCGAGGGATCTACGCTGATTTTAAGAAAGCTGTCACCGGGCTCCTGTTCGATACTGATAACTGTGCCCACCGGATAACCCGCTGGGTAGAGACCACCCAAACCTGAACTGACCAGCTTGTCGCCCTCCTTAATATCCGCAGTGGGCGAGACAAATTTTAAATTGAGCAGGTTGTAATCAGATGTGCCTTCAGCAATTGAACGCACACCGTTGCGCAACACCTGTACCGGCAGTGCGTGACTGCTGTCAGTGATCAACAAGGCAGAGCTATGATTTTTGTGAACATTGATAATCTGTCCCATCAACCCCTCTGCATCGAGCAGCGGCTGACCGACAAATACACCATCATCAGTGCCGCGATCAATACTTAATGTATGGCGCTGTGGATTTGCCGAAACACCAATGACCTCAGTGACCAAAACACTGTTCATCAACAGTTCAGTGGCGTTGAGCAGGCGGCGAAGACGCAGGTTTTCAGCGGCCAGGTCAGACATGCGCTGCAATTGACCATGATAGATCAGGCTCTCTTTACTCAGGCGAAGATTTTCGCTCTCGAGCTCAGAGCGTGAAGTGACATTACTCGCGCCCCACTCCTGAACCCGCTGGGGAATATTTGAAAACCAATAGAGAGGGCGTACCAGATTATCAACAGTACTGTAGACAGGCTTTAACCAGGGCGTAAAAGAATCCACCATCATAAATAACAGGGCGACAAATACGACTATAAGGAATTTTCTCGCCGGAGAGGATGCCTTGCTAAAAACGTTTCTGATAGATCCTCTCCCTATCGCCAGCAGATAGTGTAAAACCGGCTACCAGCTGGCCAACAACATTAGAAAGTTAAAGAATTTGTTCTGTTATTGTCCATCATCTCCAGAGCCTCGCCGCCGCCTCGTGCCACACAGGTGAGAGGATCTTCGGAGAGAATTACCGGCAGCCCAGTCTCAGCAGTTAAAAGACGATCCAGATCTCGCAACATCGAACCACCGCCAGTCAGAACAATGCCAGTCTCGGCAATATCCGATGCCAGTTCTGGGGGAGACTGCTCAAGCACGCGCTTAACCGCCTGCACAATACCTGCCAGCGGTTCCTGCAGTGACTCGAGAATTTCATCACTGTCGAGAGTAAAGCTCTTTGGCACACCTTCGGCGAGATTGCGGCCGCGAACATCAATTTCGCGAACCTCTTTCGACAAATAGGCACCGCCAATTTCCATCTTGATACGCTCGGCGGTGCTGTCACCAATAACACTGCCGTACTTGCGGCGCACAAAGTTGACGATCGACTCATCAAAACGGTCACCGCCAATACGCACTGAATCGGAGAACACCACGCCATTTAGCGACAGAATAGCGATTTCAGTAGTACCACCGCCTATATCCACCACCATAGAACCAACCGCCTCTTCCACCGGCAGACCGGCACCAATGGCCGCCGCCATTGGCTCTTCAATCAAAAATACCTCGCGAGCACCGGCGCTGTAGGCCGACTCTTTAATTGCGCGCTTCTCAACCTCGGTGGCCATACAGGGCACACAGATCAGAACGCGGGGGCTGGGAGGAACAAAACTGGAGGCGTGAACTTTCTTAATAAAATGCTGCAGCATCTTCTCGGTAACCTGGAAGTCTGCAATAACACCATCTTTTAGAGGTCGGATCGCGGTGATATTACCGGGGGTACGACCGAGCATTCGCTTTGCATCCACACCTACGGCTTCGATAATCTTTTGCCCCAAATGTTGGCGAATAGCAACTACCGATGGTTCATTGAGAACAATACCTTTTTCACGCACATAGATAAGCGTATTTGCAGTCCCCAGATCGATCGAGAGATCACTTGAAAAAAAACCGCGTATTTTTTTAAACATCTAATCGAGATTCCTAATTTTCAGCCCTGTTTGAGCAATAATGCGGATGTTGTATTTAATCAGCAAATTTAACAGTGGCAACACAGCAGAGCAAGCACTCACTGTGTCTTTTATGTTATTTTTAAAGCATTCTAACTGATCTTTTCGCAAGTTGCTGTCATCTGCAGAAAAAGTCGTAAAAAAGCACGTTAAATCAGTGTTATAAGTGCTCCACCCCCTTAACCTGATCCGCTCATTTATGGTACCTTACGCGACCTTGCAGCGGGCATATCTAAAGCATAGCTAACGGATAATTTAATGAGTATCGAACGTAGTGAAATTGAAAAACTGGCCACGCTATCGCGCATTGCCATTAATGAAGAGACTATCAGTGAAGTGGCGCAGCGTTTGGGCAGTGTTCTCGAACTCGTCGACCAACTACAGGCGGTCAATACCGACGGCGTTGAAGCCATGTCTCATCCCATGCAGGCAACCCAGCGATTGCGTGAAGATGAAGTCACCGAACTCAACAGACGTGAAGCCTTGCAGGCAATAGCGCCAGAAACCGAAGACGGCCTATTTTTAGTGCCCAAAGTCATAGAATAAGCGGGCCAATAATGCATAACCTGACCATCGCCGAGCTTGTAAAAGGGCTGCAGAGCAAAGAATTTACCAGTGTTGAGCTAACTCAGCACTTTTTAGACCGCATAGCCAATCTCGATCCTGCCTACAATGCAGTGATTACAGTGACCACAGAGCAGGCCCTGCAAGCTGCCGCCGCTGCCGACCAGCGACTGGCCGATGGCAATGCGCCGGATCTGTGCGGCGTACCCATCCTGCATAAGGATATCTTCTGCACCGACGGCGTACGCACCAGCTGCGGTTCAAAAATGCTCGATAACTTTATTCCTCCCTACAACGCAACCGTGGTCGAAAACTTCGAGAAAGCCGGTGCTGTCGTGCTGGGCAAAACCAATATGGACGAGTTCGCCATGGGCTCCTCCAACGAAACCAGCTTTTATGGCGCGGTTAAAAACCCCTGGGCAACAGACTCAGTCCCCGGCGGCTCATCTGGCGGCTCCGCAGCTGCAGTTGCAGCGCGACTGGCACCTGGCGCCACCGCCACAGATACAGGCGGCTCTATTCGCCAGCCTGCAGCACTCTGTGGGATTAGCGGTATTAAACCAACCTATGGTCGGGTATCGCGCTGGGGCATGATTGCCTTTGCCTCAAGCCTCGACCAAGGTGGCCCAATGGCTCGCACCGCAGAAGACTGCGCACTGCTACTCAACTGTATGGCCAGCTACGACGACAAAGACTCCACCTGTATCGACCGCGAAGTGCCTGACTACACAGCCAACCTAAACAGATCGGTAAAAGGTCTGCGAATTGGCGTGCCAAAAGAGTATTTCTCTGAAGGTCTGCATCCAGGCACTGAAGAGGCGGTACGCGCAGCACTGGCCAAACTGCAAGAACAGGGTGCAGAGTTGGTAGAGATCAGCCTGCCCAATTCAGCCCTATCGGTACCAGCCTACTATGTTATCGCACCGGCCGAAGCCTCAGCCAACCTCTCGCGCTTTGATGGTGCCCGCTACGGCTACCGCTGCGAAAACCCCAAAGATCTCGAGGATATGTATTGCCGCAGCCGTGCCGAAGGCTTTGGCGAAGAGGTTCAGCGACGCATCCTGATCGGCACTTACTGCCTGTCTGCCGGCTACTACGACGCCTACTACGGAAAATCCCAGCAGGTGCGCCAGCTGATTCAACAGGACTTTGTCAGCGCCTTTGAGAATGTCGATCTGATTATGGGCCCCACTTGCCCTTCACCAGCGTTTAAATTTGGCGCCAAAGGTGATGACCCAGTTGCCATGTACCTGGAAGATATTTACACCATCGCCACCAATCTGGCAGGCCTGCCCGGCATGTCGATTCCCTGCGGCATGGTTGAAGGCAAGCCGGTTGGCCTCCAAATTATTGGCAACTACTTTGATGAAGCGGGCATTTTAAATGCCGCCCACCAGTATCAGCAAGCCAGCGACTGGCACACACAGGCTCCGGAGGGTATCGCATGAGTTGGGATACAGTAATCGGGCTGGAGATTCACGTGCAGCTAGCCACCAAAACCAAAATATTTTCCGGCGCCAGCACCGCCTATGGTGCCGAGCCCAACACCCAAGCCTGCGCCATAGACCTGGCCATGCCCGGAACATTGCCGGTGCTCAACAAGCAGGCGGTTAACTACGCGATTATGTTTGGCCTGGCGATTGATGCCGAGATTGGCCAGGTATCCGCTTTCGAGCGCAAAAACTACTTCTATCCGGATCTGCCCAAGGGCTACCAGACCACACAGCTGGAAAAACCCATTGTCGGTCGCGGCAATGTTGAAATTCAGCTCGCCGATGGCAGTACTAAAAACGTGCGTATCCATCATGCCCACCTTGAAGAAGATGCCGGCAAGTCGCTTCACGAAGGCAACTTTAACAGCAGCTTCTCCGGCATCGACCTCAATCGCGCCGGTACCCCGCTGATTGAAATTGTCTCCGAACCGGACATGACTAGCGCCGAAGAAGCTATCGCCTTTGCCAAAAAAATCCACAGCATCGTCACCTCTATAGGCATCTGCGACGGCGAAATGTCCCAGGGCAGCATGCGTTTTGACGTCAACGTCTCAGTAAAACCGAGCGGCAGCGATACCCTGGGCACCAGAACCGAAACCAAAAATCTCAACTCGTTTAAATTTATGGAAGAGGCTATTAAACGAGAAGTGGCTCGCCAGATCGACGTTATTGAAGACGGCGGCACTATCGCTCAGGAAACACGCCTGTATAACGGTGAAACCAAAGTGGCTCGCTCCATGCGCAGCAAAGAAGAAGCCAATGACTACCGCTACTTCCCCTGCCCCGATCTACTGCCTGTTGTTGTCAGTGACGAGCAGATTGAGGAGTTGCGCCGCAATATGCCAGAACTGCCCGATGCCCGTCAGGCACGCTTTGTTGAACAGTATGGACTGTCCGAATACGACGCCGGCATACTCAGTAGCGATGCGGCCATGGCCAACTATTTTGAAGCAGTAAGCTCAGCGTGCAAAAACGCCAAACTGGCTACCAACTGGACGATGGGCGAGCTCTCTGCACGCTTGAATAACGAAGACCTGAGTATCGCCAACAGCCCGGTCAGCGCAGAACAGCTTGCCGGACTTATTGTGCGTATTGCCGATAACAGCATCAGCGGCAAAATGGCCAAAGAAGTGTTTGAAGCCATCTGGGCTGGCGAAGGCAGTGCCGATCAGATTATTGAAGCCCGCGGCTTAAAGCAGGTTTCCGATAGCGGTGCACTGGAGCAGATGGTAGTCGATGTACTGGCTGCCAACCAGGCGATGGTCGATGACTATATCAACACCGATGAAGCCAAGCGCAAGAAAAAGCTCGGCGGCTTTATGGGCCAGATTATGAAAGCCTCAAAAGGCCAAGCCAACCCACAGCAGGTCAATCAGATTTTAGCCCAGAAACTTAACGAGCTTCTTTAGCTGGGAAACAAAAGTTCGGACGCAAAAAGGAATCATTTAGTTATGTCACTAAAGAAAGATAAACAGAAAGTTCTCGGCGAAGTATTTGACGATGCACGGGTAAAAAGCTTTTTAGATTACCAGGCACCCAATGGTGTTAGCACTGATTTTCACCTGCTGGAAAAAGCCTATCGTGGCATGAATATTGATAACTTTGTGACCTTTTTAAATTTCTTTAAAGAAGCTGGATACGATCTCAATGCCACTAGCCCCGACGGCAAAACCCTGAAGCAGATTGCCGGTGAGCACGGTCATGGTGCAGAGTATATTAAAGCGCTAAGTGCGGCAGGTGCTGAGTAGCAAGAGCAACAACCCAAAGAGCTCCAACTCTGGAGCTCTGACAAGAAAGCCGCAGCAAAAATTATCCCTCCTCCTGAAGAATTAAATTACACTCAGGAGGTACCAATTAAATCTATAGACAAAAAAGGGGATAATAAAATGAATTTTCTCGATAAGTATCAAGAAGAAACCTACGCACTGCTAAGAATCTTCAGCGGCTTTCTATTTATCTGGCACGGCACCCAGAAACTGATTAATTTTCCCGCTGAATTTCCATACCCACTCAACCCATTAATGTATGCAGCTGGTGGCATAGAGATGATCGGTGGCGCACTGGTAATGATTGGCCTGTTTACCCGCCCAGCCGCCTTTATCTGTAGTGGCACCATGGCGGTAGCCTACTGGATGGCCCACGGCATGAATCACCTTTTCCCAATCCTGAACGGTGGTGAATTAGCTGTTCTTTTCTGCTTTGCATTTCTGTTTATTGCCGCCCGCGGCGCAGGTATCTGGAGCCTCGACAAGTAAGCCAACAAAACAGCACAGCGGGCGCTGTAATAGCGCCCTTTTAATCTCTCCGGAAGTCCAAATAGGCAGCAAACCCCCTGCAGTCTGCTACGTTTATACAGAGCTTTCAAAAAATTTCAGCACCGATGACCGACCTGACAAAAAAACTAAACTCCTACTATTTTACCGCCGTACTGGGTGTAGTTTTCGCCATAGTTGGTTTTAGCTACAACGCCTGGCGTATGGAAGTCACCGAAGATAACAGCAATATTCGCACTGCAGCTTTTTCGGTACTTTCAGAACTTGCCGAACTGGAACAGATAATTTATGCCGCTCATTACGACAAAGATGCGGTTGCCGGCAGCCCGAGAAAGGGCTGGGTAAAAATTGGCCTAATTGTTGATTTGAGCATACTGATCAGCAAACCGGTAAACCTGGCTTCTGAAAGACTGAAATCCACCTGGTCCTATCATTGGGAAGATATCGCCAATGACATTGAAGCCACCGATAAAACCATTGCTGAGATCGACAAGGTTCGGGCAGAAATAAAACTAACGCTGAAATCCTTAGACTAAAAATTGATGAGCGATCTAAACTCACTACTCTCTGAAGTTCGCGCCTGCACGATCTGCGAGCCCGATCTTCCCTATGGTGCAAGGCCAGTGTTACAGCTGCACCCGGACGCAAAAGTTTTAGTTGCCGGTCAGGCACCCGGCCGCAGAGTTCACGCCTCAGGTATACCATTCGATGACCCGAGCGGCGATCGCCTGCGCGACTGGATGGGTATTTCCAAAGAGGTTTTCTACAACCCGCAACAGATTGCTATTGTGCCTATGGGATTTTGTTTTCCGGGAACCGGAAAATCCGGCGACCTGCCTCCCAGACCGGAATGTGCAGAGACTTGGCACCGGCAACTATTTAACCAGCTGCCCAATATTGAGAGCAGTCTGGTTATTGGCAAGTACGCTCAGGATTACCATTTTTCCCAGCCAACAAAATCGGTCACCCAGTTAGTAGAAAATTGGCGCGAATACTGGCCCAGCCAAATTCCCCTGCCCCATCCAAGCCCACGCAATAATCTCTGGCTGCGCAAAAATCCATGGTTTGAAGCTGAACTGGTTCCATTGATACAGAGGCGTATTAAACAGATTTTGACAGCAGACTAAGGGTCGCAATCAACCCTTTTATAGAGGCAGATCAATGCAGGATTTAATCAGCTGCATTAATTTATCAGGGTCAGTTATTTTTTTTAAGGGACATACTCGACCATGCTAAAGACCAACCGTCACCTGATTTACTTTGCCGCAAGCCTGTTCTCCATACCATTTATTCTCTGCCTGATAATTATTGTTGTGCTGTCTGCTGTTCAGTAAAGAGCATTAAAAAAACCTGCCCATAAGCCCAGCGATAACCTCGGCTTTTTGCACAACTGCTCTGCATAGTCTAAATATAGGTGATAAATAACTCCCCTATATTAAGGACTGACTATGGGTTTAGCGGTTTTTGCATTATTGGTACTCTGCGGAATCTATGTACAGCATCGCGGTGTGATGCAGCATGAGAATCTGAGCCGCAAACTGACCGATCACTCGAATATCTTTGGTCCTATCAACTGCCTTTTCTACAGCTTTTCCAAAGCCTATAACCACAGGCTCTACTACCTGTTGCAATACGCTCTATGCGCCTGGCTTATCTACCTGATTTTTTTCTGAGGGAGTGCTTCCAATAACCGCCTGAAAAGGCTACAACGAAAGGAACCAAGACCATGTTAAAACCTAATCTATTAGCAATTATTGCTGTATTTATTGTCTGGTCGATTCTCGACTATTTAATTCACGGTATGTTTCTGCAATCATCCTATGAGGCAACTGCAAACCTATGGCGCCCTATGGAGGAGATGAACCCACTCCTGTGCTACGGCGTAAAACTGGGCTTTAGTATCTGCTTTGTACTGATTTACGATCTGCTGATCAGCGAAAAATCACTGCACAATGGCATTAAATTTGGTCTGCTGCTGGGTCTCGGCAACGGCCTGATGGCACTAGGCAGCTATGTCTATATGCCAATTCCATTGACTATGGCAGGAGCCTGGTTTGCCGCTGCCCTGGTGCAGACCGGCGTATCCGGTGCGATTGTCGGCGCGATTATCAAGAAACCGCAAACCCACCAAGCTATGTAGCTGAGTAGAGTGTAGCTGAGTAACATGTAACTGAGTAATTCGGCCGTCCAGCATCTATACTGCTGCCCAGTTTATTAAAGGTTATTAAACTGGGCAGTGGGGACGGCCGTATAACAGTCAAATAATCGACTGTTATCCATGCCAAAAACCGTTAAAAAATCTGATTTCCCCGCCAAGCTCTGCCCTGTTTGCCAGCGTCCCTTTGTATGGCGCAAGAAATGGCAAAAGGTCTGGGATCAAGTACGCTTCTGTTCACGGCGCTGCAGAACCGATACGCGAAAAAGATAATCTGCAGTCCAAATAAAAAGCCAACAACAAACAAAGACCAACTTTAAGACAGGCCCTATGCAAACCGATCAAATCCATCACTCTGTAGACACGCTTATTATTGGTGCCGGCCTCTCCGGGCTCAGCGCCGCTGTTGATCTTCAGCGTGCGGGCCACAATGTGCTGTTGGTCGATAAGGGACGCGGACTCGGCGGACGCCTGGCGGGTCGACGTATTGGTGATGCCAGCTTTGACCATGGCGCGCAATTTATGACCACCCGCGACCCGCGCTTTGCGGCGACAGTTCAGGACTGGGTTGCAGCTGGTGTCGCAGAAGAGTGGTACAGCAGCTTTCCAGGATCTTCTGAAAAGGGCCATCCGCGCTACCGCGGCGTACCCAATATGACCGCTATCGCTAAAAACCTGGCAACCGACCTCAATATTCTCCGCTCAGTGCGAGTGCTGGATATTGCCCAGCATGACAATCAGTGGCTGGCAAATCTGGATAATGATCAACAGGTAATCGCTAAATCTATGATAATCACCTCACCTGTCCCACAGACAATGGATCTGCTGGCATCCGGCAATATTAAACTCTCTGCCGCCAACCAGGCGCGACTGGAGCGTATTGAATACGAAGCCTGTATTGCGGTGATGGCAGTTTTAGATGGCCCCTCAAGCATTCCCGTCCCCGGCGCAATAGCGCTGGAAGATAGCCCTATCGCCTGGATAAGCGATAACCAGCAGAAAGGCGTTTCAAAGATACCTGCGGCAACTATTCACGGCAGCGGTGACTTTAGTGCCGAGCATTTTGACCTGGATCTCCAGACCACTGGCCAACAATTAATTGATGCCGCGCTGCCACTACTGGGTGCCGGCGTCAGCGAATTCCAAGTGCATGGCTGGCGCTACAGCAAGCCCACAGTGGTCGACCCGCAACCCTGCATGCTGGCCAGCAGTGATACTCAACTTCCCCCACTGGCACTGGCCGGGGATGCCTTTAATGGCCCCAGGGTGGAAGGCGCCGTGGTCTCTGGCTGGGCCGCTGCCACAGTACTTACCGGTCTACTTTAATCACCCTAGTCAATCCGTACTTGCCTTAAACTGTTGGTTATAATGCAGTACAAATAATAATTTATAAGCAGCGTTTCACTATGACCACAGAATCAGATCTACAGTCTCGCAGTGGTTCCATCTGCGAACTTTGCTCCAGCAGCGAACAGCTCGAGGTTCTTACCGTATTGCCCTCCGATGAAACCGCCGATCAGTCTGTACTGATCTGTAACAACTGCGCCGATCAAATCAACAACCCGGAAACCGTCGATATTAACCACTGGCGCTGCCTTAATGACAGCATGTGGAGCCAAATACCAGCGGTTCAGGTAATGGCCTGGCGAATGCTCACCAGACTCAGCGCTGAGGGCTGGCCACAGGAATTGCTGGATATGCTATATCTGGATGAGGAGACACTGGCCTGGGCAAAGGCTACCGGGGAAGGTCAAACCGATGAAGATGCGGTTATCCATAAAGATTGCAATGGAGCCGAACTCAGCGCAGGTGATACGGTAACCCTGACTAAAGATTTAAATGTAAAAGGTACCAGCTTTACCGCCAAGCGCGGCACCGCAGTGCGCAATATCTCGCTGGTATCCAGCAATCAAGAACATATCGAAGGCCGCGTAAACGGCACACAGATTGTAATCCTGACAAAATTCGTAAAGAGGGCAAACTAATGGCACAGACAGAACAAGAATTGCGCGTTCAACTCGCCGCCTGCTACCGTATTTTCGACTATATGGGTTGGACTGAACTGATCTACAACCATATTACCGTCAAGCTGCCGGGGGACGAACATCACTTTCTGATCAACCCCTACGGGCTGCACTACAGTGAAGTCACAGCCTCCAATCTGGTCAAGGTAGATATCGAGGGCAATATTGTTGAAGAGACCGACTATGCCGTTAATCCGGCTGGGATTGTGATCCATACCGCCATCCACGCCGCGCGCCCGGATATCACCTGCATTAGCCACACCCATACAGATGCCGGCATGGCCGTGGCCTGTTCTGAGGAAGGGCTGCGCAGCGATAATTTCTATTCGGCACTGCTGCACAATCGCGTCGCCTATCATGACTTTGAAGGCATCACCGTTATGGATGATGAAAAGCCGCGCCTGGTGGCCAATCTGGGGGATAAAAATATGCTGATACTACGCAACCATGGTCTGCTGGCCTGCGGCCGCAGTATTGCTGAGGCCTTTCAAAGCATGTGGGCTATGCAGCGCTCCTGCGAAGTTCAGGTGGCTGGTGACTCTACCGGCAAGCCGATGATTCCCGTCGGCGCCGATGTGCTAGCCAGAACTGAGCAGCTAATGACTATGCAAAGTATGGGACAGCCCACAGGTGATCTTGAATTTGCCGCACTGACCAGAATTATTGAAAAGATTAATCCCACTTATAAGGACTGATTTACTAAAACCAAGGACGATAATTATGAAACGAAAATCAATTTTACTGTTTATTCTTACCCTGGGCTTTTTAATTGGCTGCAGTAATGATCCTGTACCGGAAGAAGCCATTACTTCGGAAAAAGGCTACACAGATATTTCAGGCATAACCTTAAAAGTAGGATCAGCGGCACCTGATTTTTCACTGCAATCTCTCAACGGTGAACAGGTTACCCTGTCAAAACTGCGCGGAGATAATATCTTAATGGTTTTCTACCGCGGTCATTGGTGCCCATTTTGCGTCGGCCATTTAGAAGATATTCAAACTCTCCTGCCTGAACTTGAACAGCGAGGCTATAAAGTTCTCGCCATCAGTCCGGATGATGCCGAAGGTATGCAAAAAATGGCAGACCGCATGGACAGGCCCTATCACTTTCTGTCTGATACTAACTTACAGGTTACGGACCTTTTCGGGATTCGTCGGGATGAAGAGCTACCACATCCGGCAGTGATTATTCTCGATAAAAAAGGGTTTGTGCAGTGGTTCTATGTGGGTGAAGACTATAAGCAACGACCCAGTGCAACACAGCTGAGACAAGTTATTGATCGGCTTGATTTGTAATAGGGTTTGAGTAGCTATACAAACCAAGACGCTTGCGAGCTAAAAACTGCAAAAACCAATATACCCAACCCAACTGTCCAGTAAATATTGGCGGTTTTATAGGCTGCCGCAATAGCCGCAAGCGCACCCCAAAGATAGGGATTGGAAACTGCAGTATCCAGCTGATGTTTGTGAACAAAAAGAATCGGCATGGTGATAGCGGTTAAAACTGCAGGGCCGCTGTAGCTGAGAAACAGTTTAATATTTGACCCAAGACGCACAGGCAAGCGTCCCTCAAGAAACAGGTAGCGCGTCCCAAAGGTAATACAGGCCAACAGCAAAATAGTCAGTACTGTCATACCGGCCTCCTTAACTGCTGCACTGTAAAGCCCGCAGCCATTGCCAGTAGAGCGGCAAAGACCAGACCCAACTCCAATTCCCAAAGACTAAAGACCAGCGAGAAGATCGCCGCGGTAATCACCGCAGCCAGCGTAGCCAATGTTTTAATTTCCGGTACCACCAGGGCGATAAAGGTCGCGGCAATCGCAAAATCCAATCCCAGATCAGTAAGATCAGGCAGTGAAGCACCGGCGACAATGCCAATAAAAGTCCACAGGTTCCAGGCCAGGTAAAAACTGCCTCCGGCGGCCAACCCATAAATCAGCCGCAATTTACCCTGGTAGGCGCGGCGGTGGCCGGAGAGTGCAAACAACTCATCGGTCAGCAAAAAGCCCAGGCCCAGACGCCAGCGAAATGGCTTAGGACTGAGTTTTTCGCGCAGGGAAAGGCCGTATAGAAAGTGTCGTGAGCTAATCACAAAGGCGGTAAATAAAACTGTTACCAGAGAGGCGTTATCGGCGATCAGCTCGACGGTGACAATCTGCACGGCACCGCCAAAAATAATAGCCGAGAACATCTGCGCTTCCAGCCAGCTAAATCCGCGCTGGACAGCGATAGAACCAAACAGAATTCCCCAGGGCAGCACTGCCAGGCTGAGGGGCAGCATATCGACTACGCCCTTGCGCAGGGAAATCTTAATTCCTTTATCAAAAGTAATCATAGCGTAAGTGATCGCTTACTTATAAATAAGAGTCAAGAGTAAAAAAGAAAATCAGCGAGCACAAGCTGTGCTTAGACAAACTTGCGCAGCAACCACTGAGGCATTAAATATAGCACCCAGGTTACCAACCGCCAGCGCTTGGTAATATACAGATGGTTCTTTTTCTTGATAAGCCCTTTAACCATCTGCTCAACCCCTTTCTCCACGGGCGCCATCCATACCGGGTTGCCCTGAACCATCGGAGTTTTAACAAAACCCGGCTCAATTGTGGTGATAGTAATCGGCAGTTTGGTTCTGGCGGCCCGTGCGCGCATACCGGCAAGATAGTTGGATACAAAGGCTTTGGTGGCATGATAGGTCAGGGTTAATCCGCCAAACAGGTGGGATGCCACCGAGGATATACCGGCCAAGTGGCCGCCACCGCGCTGTACAAAATGCTCGTAGGAAACTATCGCCAGTGCCGCAAAGCCGCGCACATTGACGTCGATCATCTCCCGCTCAACGGTCCAATCCAGCTTTTTCTCATAGAGCCCAACGCCGGAACTCAGCACGATCAACTCAACATCGCCCATCTGGGTAATTAGGTCTTGAAGTTGCTGCTGTGACTGCTCAGCCTTGGTGACATCGGTGACCTGCACAAAGTGACTTCCGGGCAGCTGTGCGGTCAAATCGTTTAAAAGTTCTTCACGACGTGCCATCAGGCCCAACTGATAGCCTTTATCGGCTAACTGAACCGCCAACTCCCAACCCAGACCGGAACTGGCCCCAACAATAATTGCTTGCTTCATAGTCTCCCCCATTACACTCAGATTACCCGCATGGCCCTAAAGGGCTATTTTTATTTTTTAACCGTACTTAGCGGCATTTAGCCGTCAAAATACCGATTTTTTGACGAAGTTAGCCTCAGCATCCAGTGAGAGAATATACTCAATACGACCATCCGGCATCAATCGGCTCTTGTCGACTGCGAAGTATCCTAACAGATTATTGAGGTCTCTCTGGGAATGGGGATAGACCGGCTGCTGCTCTTCACTGCGCGGATATTGGTTTAACTCATCAAGATTTTTAATCCCATAACAATAGTTGGGCAACTGACGGCGGGCATTGAGTATACCCAGCCCATAACCACGGGTGCTATGACTAATATAGGGCTCCAGCGCATCAATAAAGGCCCTTAACAAGGTGCCATCGAGGTAGTTAAAAAAGTCCCAGAACAGGCAGATATCGATTTTGGTTTGCGGATCGAGATTAAGCGCTACTGTAAATTGCTCAA
>Ga0213868_10001492_pt1 | contig 22620 bp, 10 predicted proteins | sample PICome_9_FD_160087 | JGI IMG/M metagenome (GOLD analysis project Ga0213868, IMG submission 160087) | Coastal seawater microbial communities near Pivers Island, North Carolina, United States - PICO127 | ecosystem: Environmental > Aquatic > Marine > Coastal | place: USA: North Carolina... | reverse complement strand
TTTTGAATGCCTGCGCGCCGGACTCGGATCGCTCGAACTGTTTGATGTATGCAATTGATGAGGAAGACGGAGACGTGTCGAGTTCGATTTTATCATCGCAGAATGTTGATTTGAGCACCGGAGCGTGCGGCATAAGCGACGTCACTCGAGGCTCCTGCATACCTGGAACGTATTCGTACACTTACACTGCTTCTGATTCTAATGCAAACGAGGTGAGCGTGGAGATCATCGTAAAGATTGTAGAGTTGGGTAAGATGAATACTACAATCACCGTTGGACCGTATTACAGCTTAGATTCCGCGAACGTTGCCGCCCGCAACTATTTAGAAGAAGGAAACGATGCGCGAGCAGCGATTGAAGCTGGTCTTGCACAAACGCTCGTTGCAGCTGGAGCAGGTGATTTCGAGGCTTCGGATGTTGCGGTCGTTTTCACCGAAGTAACGCGATCTTCTAGAACTACGTGGTCAATTTATATCACCTGTGAGATTTCTATTTCTACCGGGAAGGTGTCTTCGGCCGGTACTGCAAAGAGACGTCGTCGACGCTACCGCATCTTGTTGGAAGAAGAAAGTGATGCTTCTGCAATTGACGGCGCATTATCCGCAATCGAAGCTTCCTTAACTGCGGCGGCTTCTAGCGGGACGCTAGGATCGTCTCTAGAGGCAGCTTCGAGCGCGGCAGGCGTCGAGTCCGTACCGGTATCGCCAGAAGTGACGACGACGAAAGTTGCCGTGACAAAGACTGTCGATTTGGAAGCCTCCAAACTGACTGCCGTGAAGGCGACGGTTGAAAGCATCTCAGCTCGCCTTTTTGCGCTGAGTACCTCTGTCAGACGTGTTCAAACGAATATCGACAATGATATCGATTTTGAAGGTTACTTGACATTCAACGAAAAGGCTTGGGATACTTCTATGGAGGCGAGCTTAGAGGAGCACTCAGAATTAACAAATTATGCGAACGAAGCGTTTCAATTACTTAACGCCACTGTTAGCGCGCAAACTTCAAATAACGACGCGTTGATTGCGCTTCAAGAAAGAGCTTCGGAGTTGAAGAGTGCACTTGAATCCACTCTTGAGACATTAAACGCGATGAATTTGGGAGGGGACGTGAACGACGGGGGAGCTTCGTGCGAGAAAACAAATTCTTGCGCGTGCCCTAAGCGCGACAAAGGCGAACTTCTCGTGTTTTTTAACGCAACGAAGACATTCACGTACATACCAGACGATTTTCCTGCATCGCCGCCACCACCTCCTCCGCCTTCGCCGCCGCCGTCTCCGCCTCCCGTGCCTCTGGGATGCACGTTAGAAGACATTTACACATACGGCGGTTGCGCGAGCGCCAAAGAACAGAAATCGAAAGGCCGTCGGCTCTTGAGAGATTTGAAGTACTCCGGAGCAGAAGGTGAAATAGACGCGGTTGTGGATGAAGACAATAGCCTCGGTGGTTCTGAAAAGCTCTATTACGGCTATGATGTGAGCTTCAAAGTTAAGAACGACGTCAAAAAGGAGGTTTCCTACGTTCCAGATAGGAAAATTCGTGGCAAAAATACTTTGATCGGTGGTGTTCTGATTACTCAATATCGTAGTGAGCGCGCTTCGGGATTCAATTGTTCAAGAAGATTTCCGCAAATCGCATCAACGTGTAGAGACTTCAAGAAAGACAGCATTGCACCGTTTGGTGTCGACCCCATATTTTCTAGGTCTTCTTCTTTGTTTGGGGGCGTTGACTTGGAAAATAACATTGGAAAATACTATAACGTTTCAGAACTTCCACCTTCGGGTGTTCCGAACGGATTCACCGTTCGCTCTTCGGATTTAAAACTAGGGCGGAGTGGCTTTGCAGTATATATCGACATCATGACGAGTAAAAATCAAGCGAATCGAATGATTTCGTACATGCGCGAGGGTAATTTCATCGATACTTCGACAAAATCTATCGTCGTGAATATTGCAGCATATAATCCAGTGACAGTTAGATTTACAAACACAAGAGTGCACTTCGAATATTCGAAAGGTGGTAGTGTGGATATTAGGAGTGATACACAAGCGCTCGCCATGGATGTTTACAAGGGCAAGGCTGGTGCTTTTCTTCTCGCGATGGAAGTTATCGTCGTGTGTTGGGTCATTTACTCTACGTATGCTCTATTGGCAGATTCTGTCATAGTTTCGCGATCGCAAGATTTTGAAATCCTTCGTAACATTCAAGCCAGAGTTGTTCAGAGTCACTCAAATGTGCTCGAAATCGTGAACCTCGTGTGTCAGCTGCTTGCTTTTGTAACGTGGTGGGCTTATCAAGCTTTGTACGCGTACAGATTCTCGCCTTCAAAACGATACGACATTTATCATTCCGTGAGCGCGCCCAGCGCTCATTTCATGATGCCGTTCAAAAACCAAACAGGGAATGATTTGATAGGCGGAATTTTCGTGAACGGAACAAATTATGAAGTACCTAAAAGGCCAAAATATGGATGGGAGTTGCCGGAGGACGACAGAGGATACGTAAACCTGATCAAAATGTATCACGAAATTGACATCATGACCACTCTGAGCGTGGCCTATAACTTGATCACGGGGATAAATCTTTTGTTATTGTTTATCAGATTTCTGTTACTTCTCAAGTTTCAACCTCGTTTGGCGATCATTACGCACACGCTAGAACGTGCAAGCCTGGACGTTTTCCATTTCTTGTTTGTGTTTTTCGCGTTACTCGCCATGGCTTCAGTCTTGGGTAACACAATGTTTGGGGCATCTATTGAGAGCGTATCTTCGATACCGATGGCTTTTGAGCTCCTGTTTTTGTTGCTCATCGGAGCGACATCGTTCACTGAGTTCAGTCCAGAAGGATTGAGCGGGAACAGTGTTGACAAATTCTTTAGAGTATTCTACTGCGGTCTCATTCCGATGCTCTTTCAATGGGTCTTGTTTGAGTTTTTCATGTCCATCTTGGCGGATGCCTTTGGCGAAGAAAAAGAAATTCTTGACGACATTGAGGCAACCGGAGATACATTACCGAACGACATCAAGAAGTTGATCGAATATAGAATTGCCACCATGCGCGGTGAATGGCCGCGCTTTGAAGATGCGCACGACCTCCTCAAGACTGGTATCAAAGTTCACCGAGCCTCTCACAAACAAGAAGAAAAGACGAAAGCTGATACTTCTCATGTTGCAGATATTGATGAGGATTGTTTTGCAAATGGCAATTTGAACGTCGAAGAACTTGCCTTCGTAATCAAGAAAAGCTTCCCGAATAAAGCAAACGCAATATTCACCTCATCGGATTCAGACCTGTCGGAATCTTCGCTCGGATCCAAAGACAAATCTATTCGAAAGTTTGCGCAAAAACTTTTGAGCGATAAACCGGCACGCGACGACGTGCACGAGATTTTAAAATCAAAACTTCGAAAAGTGACAGAGCTCAAGCTTAATGCCTGCGTAGAACTTCAAGAAAGGATTGAAGAAGTCAGTGCAGAGCTGACGCAGCATCTTGTAGAACAAAAAAGCAAAATTGAACACGCTGAAAAGTTAGGCGAGAGATGGAAAAGAATTCGCGAATTTGTTGAGGACATTGAAGCCGCACTCGAAGAGTTCGGTTTCACGAAGGAAACTTTCGATAAGAAAAAGTTGAAGTTGCGTGTCCGCGAACTTCGTGAGTCGCGAGCAAAAGCAAATATGGAAGAAAAGAAAAAATGGATGGAAGCCGTCGAGATTGTCAAGAAAGTGCGCGCGAAGCGAAAACAATTAACCAAATTGGCCAAGGTTGCGAGCGTAATTCGAAGAAAGTCGCGCAACGAAAAGCTGAAGAAATTGTTGGCCGAACGAGCTCTTTACGAAAAACCGCACAGCTCGTCATCGGCTAATCGTCGTCATAAAGAAGAAATTTTGGAACAAAAGAAGATGGTCGAGAAGGACTTGCAGGCGCTCGAATCTTTCGTGGCAAGAAAATAGAAGGATGTAAAGTGCTTTGTGCTTTGTGCTTATGCTTGTGCGTACCACGTACCCTCCCGCTAAATCACAACTCGCGTTTCGACCTTCTCCAATAACGTGATTAAAATAGTGATCCCTTAAAGCTTCTCCGTTATTAGCATAAGTAGTTTGTAAATCTGGATATCTGTCTCGGTAACAAATCACCTTAAATTTTTGACTTTCTTTACTTTCTTTCTTCTTTCTTCTTTCTCCTCCTCAAAACCTTTTCTCCGAGGAATCACACGACGTTAATGCAGAACCTCTCCAGGAAAGTTCATCGCTATTTGATCTCTTTCGAATACAAAGGGAATGTTTTCTCTGGATTTCAGAAGCAGTGCGCTCATAATCAACCAAAATCTCTGACTGTCCAAGGCGCGATAGAGAACGCACTTTGTCTGTACACGAATGGAAGAGTACACAGAATATTTGGCTCTTCTCGCACAGACGCTGGAGTGCACGCACTTCACAACACAGCGCACTTGGAAATACCCGCAGAATTACTAACCAGTACTAAAATTTGTATCAATAAAAGTAGTGGTGGTAGTGATAGTAGTAGTGATAGTAGTAGCAGTAGTGATAGGAACAAGAGTCAAGATGATGTTGATGATGACGCTGAGCAGGACGACCAGGACGACAGAAAAAACGATACGACGGCCTCCACCAAAGAGAGCAGAGAAACGAAAATTGATCCTGAACGACTTTGGAAAGGTGTGAACTATCACCTCCAAAAGCTTGGATTTCTTGATACCGTGAGATTGACAGGTTGCGATTACATAGAACGACCATGCTTCCACGCGCGCTACGACGCGATTGAGCGGACCTACAAGTATAAGATATGGGCGTCGCCAGAAATACCGTCCCTGTTTGAGCAAAATACATGTTGGCACGTTCTTTTACGTCGTCGTCCTCCCGAGGAAGATGAAGAGAAGGTAGTCGAAAGAATGGGCAAATTAGTAATCAACGAAAAAAAAAGAGGAAAGTGTGGGAAGGGGAAGAGGGCGCGCGGGAGAGCGGTGGCGCTTGACGTCGCAGCCATGGAAAGAGCTGGACAATATTTCGTCGGTATTCATGATTTTTCAACCTTCAGAGGTACAAAATGTAGCGCAAATTCGCCAGTTCGCTCAATCACGAGCGTGTGTGTAGAGGAAGAGAAAATGCCGAGTAATGCCAGAGGTAAAATGATAGTCATCACAATAGTAGCGCCGTCGTTTCTTTATCATCAGGTCAGGTTAATCGTTGGAGCCCTGAAACGATGCGGCGAAGGGCACATGGAAGTTGAAGACGTCAAGCGAATTTTAGAGGAAAAGAACAATAAGCTTGCCCCCCCAATGGCACCTGCAAAAGGTTTGTGTTTAACGCATGTTAAGTACAACAAAAATTTTGCTCCTAGGGATCCCAAATGCGCGCTACGCTCCGCCGTATAAGATGGGATCTGAAGAGTTCTGTGGTGATTAGAAAGAGATGACCCCATTTTAGCGTTGTATTAGTATTAAAAACTTCTGCCTATTCCAAAATGAGCACGTGTGATTCCGTGATCGTTCTTGGCGTACTCTAAGCGCAAGGGTCCGAAAGGACTCGCTAGTTGAAAACCTGCTCCGTACCCAAACCCACTTCCTGGTTTACCGCGCGTACCCGCAGGATCACCAAGAATTGAACTACCAGAATTCAAGTCACTTCCACAGTCAAAAAAGAGAGACGCGGAAATGTGCTCGATTCCCGTGGGCACAACCAATTCAGCGCTACCAACGACAAACTTTCTAGCCGTACCTACTGCGCCTTCGTTATAGCCTCTGACTGAATTTGTTCCTCCGATAGGAAACGCTTCGTGTGGAGGTAAATCTCCAATAACGTTGCCTCCTTTCGAAGCGAGGGTTAACTTTATTGGCGTGGAGGCAAAAGCACCTCGTTTTATCTCGTCAGTTTCACGATCGGTACTCATCATTGAGCCTAAGTTTTGTTCGCGTCCCTTTGATGAGGAGAATATTGGAAACTGAAACGTGCGTTGGGCTCGCGCAAAAAGACGCGTGAAATTGAGCCAATCCGGTCTCAAAGGCAAAGCTTGCTCGGCGGATAGCATCAACTGTGTATCTCCATCTGGTGCCGAATAAACGACTCGGAGTTGAGAAGTCGCCGCAACATCACAACCAGATCCCGAAAAAGTTAAAGGCGCACCGTAGGCATCGTGTAAGATTGAGTTTCTTTGCCCATCCCACAAACTCGAGCGACACCACGAAGCAATAAACGTGCCGTTCCATCCGTTTGCCAATGGCCTCGAATAGTCAATAGAAGAAATCAGTTTTCTGACACGTACTTCGTTCGAGCTATCTTTTTTGTTATTGGATGGAGCAGCGTTGTTCTCGTCATTACGAGTGCTATCTTCTTTTGCGACCGTATCATCCCTGGACTTCCCGCCACTTAATTGGGAGATGGTTTTTGAAAACCCACCAGTCTTCTCGCCTACAGAATTATTGTTATCACCTACCTTGTTGTCGTTAATAGTACTACTACCGATATCTCCGATATTATTATTTACGTTCATTCTCGTAGAATTGGCATCCACGTTGAACGCAGACGATAGGCGATCTTCAGCTCCTTCATCGTTGTCGTCTTGGAACTGACTCGCACCGTAAATTTGGCTCGCTGAAATTGCAGCCGTGTTCAAATTGAAAGTTCGAGCCGTTCGTCTCTTATCTCCTTCTATCCATGGATCCGACAAAGAAAGCTTTATATCTGCGTCAATTCCTTTCTTCGAGTTCGATTTTGGTACGACTTCGAGGCCTAAATTTAACTTTTGACATTTCCCGAACAAATTCCGTTGCACGTAGTTCACGTTGGCAAGCAAGCCACCAAAATTCCCTTCTGTGAGTCCTTTCGCGGACATACCTCCCCCAGCTGAAAATCCTCCCGGAGATTTTTCAACGATGTTTACAGTAAAATCCATAATCATCGAATCCTGAACCTTTGCCGTGGTATCTCTGCTCACCAGATTCTCGCCCTCCGCTTGTTGCTGCTGCTGCTGTTGAACCCCGGCTGCTGCATTTCTTGGAATTGGTTGCGATGAAACGTCTTCCACTGGGCAATTTGCATACACCGCTCTTAAGTCATCCTGCACGCCCTTAATGCTGTAAACTTTCCCCGGTTTTACGTTGGAAAGATATCGCGCAATAATACTCGGCTTTGTCGTCCCTTTCTTCTGCGGATTCCCGGCAGCATCCAAAAATCGAACATTCACGTTTCCAATTTTAGGCTCTGATATTCTCAACTCCACAACTCCCGTATCTGTATCCACATCTGCTCCTAAAATATTTGATGGTATCGCATTTACGTTATACCAATCCCTGATTTTCCTCATCCCGCTGTGGAACTTGTGCATATTCAACACTTTATTCATCTGTCCCTTGAACGCATTGGTCAAAACTGTATTTGGTAAATAGTCGCATCCACTCACAACAATAGATCGTATTTCCGGGTGCGACTCTAACTGAAAATCAATAACCATCCCATCTCTCGTTTCTGTGACCTGTGGTTCTATTTTTTTGAACACCCCTAGTTGATTGATCAAAGTCACTTGCTCTTGAACTTCGTTCGCCGTGTAGGAATAATTCGGTTTGATAGTCATAACAGATTTCGCCAAAGCAATCAAATCGTTCGATACTCCCGTCACGTCGTACGAAGAGATGAGAAATCGTCGAGCTATTTGTTGCTGTTGTTGTTGTTGCTGAGCAGGAGAAGTTCCATTTTTCTTATTTTCCTCTTCCTCTTCCGCGAAAGCGCCTTCATTCATTTCAAAGTCCCTCGTGTTTCTTGTTTTCCTTGTAGTTCCAGAACTTTGCACGTCTCTACCGATACTACGATTGCCTTCGCGCTCTGCCCCTCCTTTTGCGCTCGTTTCTCCCTGTCCTTGTGCAAAATTCGATCTGCTTTTGTTATTATTTCCGTTGAAAAAGTTTTTTTTTTTGTTCGTAGTTGTCGTTGAAGAATCCGTTGCGTTTGAATTTGAAGAAGCGTCGGCGATGTCGAAGATGCGTCTCGCTCCTCCTTCCTCTCTCCCTCTGTTTATCCTTCCTCTTCTCTGAAATGGAAGAGAAGACGCAGGTTTCTCGTGATTATTTTTCCTTTCTGCGTTTCGTTCCTCTCCTCCTCCTCCTCCTCCTTTTCCTCCCCGTGGTCGATCATCACCGTCACCAACAGAACGGACTCGTTCAGCGCCGGATTCGGAATTTCTCACTTGTTCTTGCTTACGTGACGCGGAGAAGAAAGAAGGAAGAAAGGAGGAAGGTACTCGATGTTGGTGTTGGCGTTGTCCTTGACCGCGTTCCATGTTAATTCAAAAACCCGCTCTTCTTCGTCTCTTCCTCTCTCTCTTTTTGTAAAAATTCGTTTTTTATTTCTCACGCTTTTGTTGTCTGGGTTCAAAGAAAAGTTATTATATCTCAAACGAAGAACCAAGAAAACGAGAGGCCACATGATCCAAAAAGACAAAAAGATCTCGCGAGACTTTATGTGTAGTATCTTAGATGCCTTACTGGTATATATACACACAATGATAAATGAAAAGACATACGGTACGTTTTCGCTTCGACCAATTTACCACTGCAAGTCTCCTTCGTTCTCGATTGCAGTGAGTAGTTTAGAATCCACACCCGAGTCTCTCGGCAAAGCTACGCGGCCACTTCTGGCCACTTCGAGAATGCCGTACGGTTCTAACAAACGCTGAATAGAAGTAATCTTCTTTTGTCGTCCACCGACTTCGATTGTGGCCGTATTTTCAGAAACATCGACGATTTTTGCGCGAAAAATAGCACAAAGATCAACTAACTCGCCTCTTTGCTTTCGGTCACAAACGATTTTAATCAGCATCAACTCTCTCTCGACGTACGGTGTTTTCGTGATGTCATCGGCACTAATAACGTACGGAACTTTTAAAATTTGTTTCAGAAGCATTCTGATGTCCTCTTGCGTGCCTGGTACTACTGTAGAAATACGAGAAATATCAAACGTAGCTTCCGGACCGACGCCTAAAGATTGAATGTTGTAACCTCTACGCGCAAACACTCCGGTGATTGAGTCTAAAACGCCCGGTTTATTATCAACGACGATAGAAAGCATGTGCGCGGTAAAGCCGCTGTCTGAGGTACCGGAACCGATGGGTTGCTTTGGGATATCTTCTTGATTCTCGTTAATTTCACCCGTATACGAAGAAGATAAAACGGGAACATCCCAAACACCTTTGACTTCGTCGTCGAGATCGCCACCGTAAACACCAAGATCGCTAGACGACGATTCACTGAAAAATCGTTCGTTCAAGTCTCCGTCTAATCCTGCGACTGCCCTGACGATTTTTGACGCGATCAACGATTCCGCGCGATCGTCCGAGTTGAAGCCACTACTGGAAGGTGAAGTAGAATCAATGTAAGTACCGTCCATGACTTGTTTTGCCTTGCGCAGCGCTTCCATCAACTTGATTTTCCTTGAGCGCGACTCGGAATACATCGGTTCTCTCTTCAGAGCTAACTTCCCGGTTCGAGCGACTTGAATAACGCCAAATTTAGACAATGCGGATTGAAAGGCGCGATTCTTTCCTGGATCTCCAGTCACGCACGCCGTTATCGAGTGGTTCGAAACGTCAACCACGGAAGCGCGAAAGATACGAATAACTTCCAACAACTCAGTGCGAGTGCTCGAATCGGATTTCACTTTCACTAAAAGTAATCCTCGATCAACGCACTCTTTATCGGTAACGTTTTCAACCTTTCTCACCTTGGCGAGTTTGTTCAGCTGCTTGATTAACTTTGCGATCGAATTATCGTCGCTCACAACCATAATCGTGAATATCGCCTTGTCTTCGTTCAAACCGACGCATAAAGAATCAATATTATACCCGCGCCTCGCGAATACGCCGGCAACTCGGTTGATCATACCGGTTTCATCCGCCACGTAGACCAGTATGGTGTGCCTTCGCAAACCTCCAGCTAAACGCGTCGGGCCTTGGTACACGTCTTTCAACTCAGCTTCTCTTTTTTCTTCTTCATTTTCTTCATTTCCGTTCTTTGAACGGTTGCCGGCGTCATCGACGCTCGCTGGAGCCGCCCTTTGCACGATTGAACTTCTTCTTCGTCTACCGCTGCTTCCGCTGCTTGAGTTCTCCCTCCTAATGTTACTGCTCTTATTCATATTATAGTCATCAACAACACTTCCTTCGCGCATCATAGAACGGCGATGATGATGATAATGATGATGATGATGATGATGTCGACTAGAGGCGGTGCTTAAATCCAACATCGCTCTTGTCGTCGTCGTCGTCGTCATCACAGAACCGCTTTTACTCGCGTGATTTCTTTGTTTAAAGAACGGCGGGGAAGCCCTGAGGAGGAGAGGAGGAGAAGAAGGAGGAGGAGGAGGGGGAGGAAAATTTAGAAAAAGACGAGAACGCCGTCTCGGCTGTCGCTCCCCAGCGAGAGATGCGCGAGAGAAGAGAGAGACGGTGGTAGGTTTATGCGCCGCACCACAACAAAGCGACATTTTGTTTCTTCTTCTTCTTCTTCTTCTTCTTCTTTTTCTTTTGGTTGTTGTTTGTTGTTCGAGTGAGCACTTGGTGCACGAGAAATAAATAAAAAATGATGATTTTTATGATTTTCATAGCTTACGTCACTGCTCCATACTACGCGCGTACGAAGAAAAAAAAAATACCATTCGCGATGCCGAAGGTTTTCTCTACCGCCTCTCTCTCTCCTGCGGCGTTCACGGCGTCGTCTTCCACCCAGCGTCATCGTTATCATCATCACGCGTCGACGACCACTTCTTCTTCCTCCTCTTCTTCCTCTTCTTCTTCCTCCAGGTTCACCTTTAAGAGCTTTTTTAATAGACCCAAGACTGTCGAGAGGTACAAGTCTTACTTCTGCGATGAGAAAAAATTGAACAACGCCGCTTCTCGGATCCGCCTCGAAATTCCTCGCGCGTCGTCGTCGAACGATGCGAATGGGGAAAGCGAAGAGGGAGAAAATGAAAAAGAAGCGTCGGACACAGAAAGTTTTAGGCCAGCGACGGATATTGGAACCGGAGAAAATGACGCGAGCAGCGCGGGTGCTTTTAAAACTGCCATCACGGAAGATCCCAATTTTCTTCGCGGATTAGAGTCTTCCTCATCAACCTCATCAACCTCATCAACCTCCTCATCAACCCCATCGTCATCTCAATCTCGATCACAATCGCAATCGCCGTTATCATCGGTAGCTTTGTCCATACCAGACGAACAAGCACAGAAAGAAACAGTTCGATCGTTCCTGTATCCAGGCGAAGAGGAACTTCCAGACGACGTGGAGATGTCTATCTGGGAACACTTGGAAGAGCTTCGCGACAGAGCGCTCATTTCGTCCGGAGCAGTCGCCGCGGGTATTTTACTCTGCTTTTGCTTCGCGAAAGATTTAGTCATATTTCTCGAAAAACCAGTCAGCGATATGGGCGTTCGATTTCTGCAACTCGGTCCGGGGGAGTATTTCTTCACCACGGTGAAAGTTGCCGGATATACGGGCATTTTGTTAGCCGCGCCGGTTGTCCTATACGAGATTATCGCGTACGTCTTGCCCGGATTAACGAAAAACGAACGGAAAGTTCTCGGGCCTATAGTCCTCGGTTCCTCAGTTTTGTTTTACATTGGCATTTACTTCGCGTACTTGATCTTGACTCCGGCGGCGTTGAAGTTCTTTGTCGGGTACGCGGACGGCGCTGTTGAAAGTTTATGGTCCATCGATCAATACTTTGAGTTTGTGCTCGTGCTCTTATTTTCAACCGGTCTTTCTTTCCAAGTGCCAGTCATCCAGTTGTTGTTGGGACAAACTGGTATCGTGAGTTCAAAACAAATGCTCTCGGCGTGGAAATTTGTCATCGTTGGTTCCGTGGTCGCCGCCGCGGTGCTCACGCCCTCTACGGATCCTTTCACGCAAATGCTTCTCGCCATTCCTCTCATGAGTTTGTACTTTGGCGGTGCGGCTTTAGTAGGCGTCGTCGAACGCGAACGCGAGATTGAATCTTCGTCCTAGCGTATTGAAAAAAAAAGATATTTAGGTGCGTGGAAAAAAAGAGAGAGAGGCGCTTTCGCACTTGTTTTTTTTCCCAGGAGTTTCAATTTTATAGTAGGACACTCTATCAACCAAATCAGTATGCGGAGAAATTGTAACGATATAACCCGTTCAACTCGTATCCGCCGTTTCCACCTACCCAACTCTCAATTTTCGATGCATCTCCAACCTTCAAGCGGTTTTGGAAAACGTTCTGAGAGAGCCACTCCTTGTGCCCTCGCGAGTCGTCTAAACATCCGAGAATGCATCCGCCCGTCCAGGTCGCCTCCGAGTACACCGTTCCGGCGCGGTGATCGAGCACGATAGGCGTAATCGCGCCCAAAAGTGTAGCGAGCTCCTCATCCTCCATGCTAGAAACAACGAACGATAATGTAGAAGCAGTTCTACCTTCGATGACCTCTTCAATCTCGGGTATTTCGGCGCCGCCGCCGACGAGTAAAATATTCTGTAACGCTTCGCATTTTTGCATCGGTACCTCGCAACTGAGACAACTCGCCACGATAGCTTCGTGTAAACCAACGATTTCATGGTCAGTTCTATCTTTGCGCATCGACTTTTTCTTTGCACCATCGTCGCTTCTTCTTTTTTCTTTTTCTTTTTCTTTTTCTTCTTCTTTCTCCAATATTTTTTTATTTACTAACGAGTCTTCCTCTCGCGATAGAGCGGAGGGTAAAACAAACGTGCCGATGGAAGTAGCTAAGCTTCCTTTTCTCTCTGTGTTATTATCGTCGTCGTCGCCGCCTCCATCGTTTTCATCCTCCTCGACGACGACTTCATCGTCGTCCCAAATACCGCCCGCACCAGTGAACGGCCCTTTAAATTTGATTCGGTCCGGTTCAAAAAGCGCGTCGGAGGCAAAAAGTAAAGCCTTCGAACACGAGCTACTTTCGTAAAAGTTACCACTATGTTTGAATCGAACGACGCGGTCCTCGTAACGAACGTCATTGTCGCAGGTTATGGTATCTCGCGAAAACGTGAGCACGTTTTCAAACCATTCGTAAGCACTGGTTTCCCCGTTCGCCTTCTCCATCCATGTTCCACACGATCGATTCGCCGCGACGTTACAAAGACTCATGTGTTCGTAACCATATGGCAATGCCACCAGTGAGCTTGGTATCGGACACCCTGAGCTATCCACACACTCTGCGGTAATTTTTTGCGCGCCAATGTCAACGACGCACGTGACTTTCTGTTTCTTCGAACCCAACGAAAAGTACGCGCACGTAGATTCGCCATGAACGCAGATGGAGCGAAAATTCAAACCGACAAGCAACGTTCGCGCCATGGTTTCAATATCTTTGCGCGAGCAAAGTGGTGAAGCTATGAGCAACACGTCCATTTTTTCGCGAATGCATTTGCTGGAAAACCCAGCCTTCTCCAGTGCGTCTCGCCAGCAATTTTCTAAAACAGTCTCCGAAGCGACGAGCTTACCTTTCCTGAACGGAAACACCAGTTCCCAATCGTCGTTGCTTATCTCGTGCATTTCCAAAGCCTCCTTCCCGAACGTCCAATCAACGAGGCGATGACGAGGAGAACGAAGCGTTTTACCGTCCTTTGTTTCTTCTTTCTTCTCTTCCTCGTTCGTACACTTCACCTCAACCACGCCAAGGGCGTCGTCGTTGTCCTCGTCGTTGTCCTCGTCGTCGTCGGCGGAGTCATCGTTCTGGCTTTTCTTCTTCTTTTTCTTCTTCTTCTCATTCACCGTGGTCGTGATCGTGGTCGTCGTCGAAGCGACTTCTTTCTCCAGCAAAGCTCGGAAAGCGTCTTCGTTCTCGCCGACGTACACTTCTCTCAAAGTTCTCTTCCCTTTTCCTCCTTCTTTTTGTTCTACTTTTTTCTTCTTCCTGGCCCGAGCGGATGATTTGTACGCGCACACGTGTTCAAAGACGAAAGGTCTCTCCTCGCTCGCTCTTCCGAATTTCAAATATTTGCTTCCCCCGCAGTGAAAGACGAGTAAATTTCTCCCTCTCTTCGCCAACACTTCTTCATTCAACAGCTTTGAGCGCTGTTTGTCCTGTTCAATTTTCTCCAACTCGTTGCGTCTTCGCACGAGTTCGAGCTCAGCCCAGTAGGACGCCGACGACGGATCCGTTGCGCTGCCGTCCATCTCCTTCTTTTAAAACTCACGTCACGGAGGATGGGGAGGACTGCGGATTGCTCTCTCTTTCGTCGATGACGATTTCGTTCTTCGTACGTACGAGGAACGAAAATGTGTGCCGACGGCGAGATGGCGAGTAGAAATCTTCTTCTTCTTCTTCTTCTAAATTTTTCTTATAGAATTTTTCTGAAGAATCGTGACTTTTGGAAACTTAGTAAAATTACAAAAATGTGCTAGTAACAGTACACTGCTAGACGCGCGTTATTTCGGTACTCCGGTTCTCGGCTCTTCGAGGCTCTCGGCTCTTTCTTTCAGGCAATCTTCGATGACACTGTGTGGGAATTGCGATCCACCCCAGCCTTCAGAGTCACTGAATCTAATGCTCGACCGTCTCCGAACGCGCTGTCCATCACTTCCCGGTTCGTCTTCGTTGAATTCTACTCGCGGCGGTGTGAATTGAGACAACGTCGGTTCTTTTACTATTTCTTTTGAAACAGCGGCGCTGTTCGAATTATTAACCAACGCCGTCGCTCGCAATTTCATCGATTGGATGTACTCGCGAGTTTTATCAGCATAGCCGCTCTGGAATCGATCAAATCGTCGCGCAAGATGTTTTCCGTTCCTCATCGACGCACTCGCAGGTGCCACTTCCAACACATCGACTGATGCGCTGCTCTTTTTAACACGATTCCTCTCGTCAAATCCGCAAGGAGTTATATTTTTCACTATGACGCAGTGATGGTTACTTTTCTGACACACGTTTGTCCAACGCGTGCAGTTTTTGTCCAGCTCATCTTCATCCCAGGACGATACTTTCAAGGCGAACAGGTCGATGGTATTCGTGTGGATCGAGCCGTCGTCGTTTTTGATTTCTACAAAAAACATCCACCGGGCGAAGCGCCGACCATCATTCTCGACAAACCGAGGGCCCGTGAGGAGGTGAATCGCTAAACAATCTAAGTAAGACTCGCTTCCGTATGCGGTCTTTTCAACAATTTGCAAACCAGCGTTTTGGAGCGTATCGGGAGATATTTTCGTCCAACGCGTGTGTTTCGTAACGGATAATTGAAGCGTCTTTTGACGCGCATCATCTTTGCCTTCCGACGATTTAAGATGTGTCACTGCGTACACAGAGCCTTCTTCCAACGCGCTCGAGAACGCTTCGTCTGCGTCCCAGACCATTACTACGGCTTGATCAAAACCTGACGTACAATTGTTGTCGCCGCTGGTATCAATTCGATGGCGACGTTTTGTATCGGACATCAAACCATGCGTCAGGATTTTGCACACGCGGCTAACGTTGCGTCTTTCAGGAATTCCCGCCTCTTCTAACGCGCGAAGTTTCACCTCTTCTTGCCTTAGATCGCGTTGTCTTTCAAAATGTGAGGTGCGATTCACGTTCACAGCTTCCTCGTAATCGTTCCTATCTCGGAGTTCGTTCTCAACGTTATCTTTGCTCACGGCTTTTTCTATCACCCTTCGCTGCTGCGTCTCGAATTTCTCACGCTCGGCTATTTCACTCTCTTCCCTTCGGGTGACGAAAATAGGCGCGGCTGAATCGACGTCCCCGTCGTTGTCGCGAGACGCCAAGGAACGCTCGCGATAAACCGGAGGAAAATGCCGACTGATTTTGAGAAGAACTCGCGGAACGTCTCCGCCATCGGTTCGAACTGAACGCAAGGGAACCGTCAAGTTGACTCTTTGCAATCCGAGCTTCGCGTCCCATTCGCACGGGCGACACGAGTTCGAGCGCAACAGCAGTCGCGCCTTATACGCTTCGGGTTTAAGAGGTTGCACGCCCTCGCCTTCTGGTATGCCGCTAAGTTGGCAATTTTGTACAAACATCTTCGAACCGAGTCTGATTCTGTTCGCTCTGAGGTGGGAAGAAAGTTCTTCGTCTAAAACGGCCCGAATCGAATACCATCCGTCGCTCACTTCAATTTCAGCTGAATAGAAATTCTTGCATTTTTCTTTTACTCCTTCGTTTTCTTCGTTTTCTTCATCTTCTTCGAAAAGAATCCCGAAACTCCGCACAGCGGATACAAGGAGAATCATAGGAACAGTTGGTGGCGAATCGCGCTCTAAAACCTTGCGCAATATAGGCCTACGCGATTGATTTATTTCCCTCTCGTATCTATACATCATTCGTTCGAGCAAATGTTTCGCCGACAACGCCTGGTTCGCTTTTCCGCTAAACGCGCGCTTCAAGGAAGCTGCAGTCCACACGACGTGTCGATACGCATTCGCGCACCAATCCTCGCTCAGATTTTTCTCTTTTGCACCACGCGTAAACATTAAATCTCTAATATCCCTCCAACCCAGCGTCAGCGATTGAGCGTCCAAGCTGCTCGCAACAGCGCTCTTTATAATGTTATTTATCCGATATTCTTGCGCGTTGTCAAACGTTATTCTCGAGGCTAAAATATCCGTCATGGGCGCGTCGCTCATTTTTGAGAACGGAAGAGCTCCATCAAAGTACTTAGAGAGTGGTTCTCTGTGTATCCTCGACTTGAATAGGTCGTGCGTGGGAAGATGATTCAGCGTAGATTGCTTTTGCTGTTGAAGAGCCATTCTTGTTGAACCAGCTGGCGGGGTTAATGCGTTCACGCCGAGCGCTCGATGTTGCTCAGGATTCATTCTAGACAAATTTTGGTATTGACGCTGCTGCTGATGTTGATAATTGTACGCCGCTCTGAAGTGCGCAGCAGAAGGCGCAGAATTTGGCGCACGCGTTTCCTTTTCAACGAAAGGAAAGCCGGGCGGCCGTTTTTCACTCATAGTCTGTGCCGAACTTCCAACATGCGACGTGTTCATCGGTGTTTTATTCGCCGCTTCGTTTGCATCTAACAGCATTCTTGCTTTTTCCAAAGATGCTTCGGAAACGCGCATTGTCTTTCCGTTCCCTGTGGAGAATATAGAAGATCCCAATCCTCCTCCTCCTCCTCCTCCTCCACCTCCTGCGCGAGGAGCTTGTCTACTGCTATTCATGGGCGTGTGATAATCCAACGGCCCATTTTCAACTACCTTGCTATTCAATGCATTCAAATACTGCGAACGATGATTCACATTCTGCGGCGAAGAAGGAGCTTCGCCGTTGGTGTCCGGATCGCTCAATAACGCTCGTCCTTTCGCCAAAGACTTTTCAATATTCTTGAACGTGATTATTTTTCCAGAACCAGTGGAGAATATTCCGCAACTGCCTGCTGCTTCCTCCGGAGCGCGCGTTGACGTCGATGCGGGTATTATCGAGCCTGTTTCGATACGTTCTATCGCTTTCAACGCGTTGTTGCTTCCTACTTCGCTCCATCCTTTGGTAGATGATGATACGACGTAATTCTTACCAGACGCCGAGGTTATTTGAACCGTTCCCGGAACTGCCTCTTTTCGCATGTTTGCGTACGAAATTTTCGTCTCAGGAGGCGATATCTTTCTTCTTCCGTCCCCCTCTTTTTTCGCCAAGTCTTCGTTCGTATCCGCTTGCTGCAAGCGCACGTTTGCCTCGTCGCCGTACAACGCGAAGAAGCCGCGCTCTTTAACGGCGGTTGTGATGCTGTTGTTTTGCTGTCGTCTTTCTTCTTCTTCTTCTTCTTCTTCTTCTTCTTTTTCTTCTTCTTCTTCTTCTTCAAATTCTTCTTGTGGTTGCGCGTCGTCGTGTTGTTGATTCTCGCTGAGCTTTCTTTCAAGCGACTTTGTTTTTCTTTCTTCTTGTTGTTTTCTCTTTTTCCGTGAAGAGTTCGAGCGAATCTCTGTAAGCGCAGCTCCGTCCAATTCATTCTCTTCGTTTCCGCTCCTCTTTGGTTTCTTTGATGAACGCGAAACCGCTCCTTTCGCACTTTCACCGGTTCGTTGGTGGACTCCATCGCGAGTGGGAGGATAACGAAGCGCACTGATGAGACTGAACGACTGGAGTGCATTTTTAAAAATTACTTCTTCTTCTTCTTCTTCTTCTTCTTCCTTTTCAGCACAGGCAATTTTGAGTTCCTCGTCATTCTTCTTCTTCTTCTTCTTCTTCTTTTCTTGCGCGTTCAAAGTCGAGGTGATTTCCCATCCGGAACCTTTCGTTCGCGCTTCCATCACCTCCATTTCTCCCAAAAGAAGAACTTTGATTTTTGTGCCGAAGAAGTGTGTGTCGTTATTGAATTGAAAAGAATCCTCCAAACACACGCAGTCTGACAGTGACAAAAAGACAGAAGAGAGTTCTTTTTGTTTTTTTTTGTTTGTCTCTGACGAAAAAAAAAACAAAACAAAACAAAACAAAACAATAGAACAACAACAAAACAGTTACGCGTGTATATAAAAATGATACTGATGATGATACTGTCGTCGTCGTCGAACACAGCGAACGCGCTGTCTTCTCCCTCTTCTTCTTCCTCCTCTTCTTCCTCTTCTTCTTCTTTCTTTTTTTGTTCTCCTCTTTGTTCTCCTCTTTGTCCTCGTCGACAACCACCATCACCATCACCAAAAACGACGAAGACGAGGATGACGAGGATGAAATCAAAACCACGAAGAGAACAAGAACGAAGCGCTTCCTTCTTCTCGTCTTCTGGAGGAGGAATGCGAGCGAAAACAAAAACACGAATGGACGCAATGGCTTCAACTCGACTCGCAGCTTTAGCGTTCATTCCCGTTCAGGGCGTGTTTACGAGGAACGAAGACGACGAGTCCGATTTGATATCCAACCCCACTTTCAAACAGTTGGAGAAATATTGCGAAGGCTGGACGGTGGGAAGAGAACGCGGAGCCGACGACGAGGACCATCTGTGCAGACGATTTCGGGCGAAAGACGCCAAGGCAGGGCATCGCATACTCGAGGCTTTACAGGGGAGGTTGATGACGGAGGAGGAGAGAGGGTGTCGCATTCGAAGAGAGACGCAAGAGATGTATTACATGTGCTGCGACGGCGTTCGCGTGCGAATGAACGAAGGGAAAGGGAGCGTCTTGGTGGAAATACCCATCGAGGGGGAAAGCGCGCTGCTGGGACAATTCAAACGAAAATGCAAATTAATAGAAAATGTCGTCGAGGAGCAAAATAAGCTCCAGTGAACGACGAAATATGAAGAAAGGGAGAGAGAGAAAGAGAGAGAAAGAAAGAGAGATTGAGTTGGAAAGTTTGTTCGGATCAATTTTTTTGTGATTTACGAGTATATTAATCAATCTTTGCAATCTCATTAAAATCTCGATTCGTTATTTTACACGACGGGCATTTCTTGAGGACTGACGATTGCAAATTGCGAAAACGCGTCTTCTTTTTTCGTCCAGCTTTGAAAAACTTCCGCGTTCAGAAACATTTTGCGATGCATCGCGTATTTGCCCTGCTTTCCAGCGTACGTCTTTAACGACTGATAGGAATCGATTTTAGCAGAAGTCGCGGCGCGAAAAGAAGGTGGCATAACTTTTTCAATAAAATCTTTCACCAAAGCTCGTCGCGAGAGTCGGGATACGTGCTTCTTCCAAAGGTTGCCCGAAATCGCTAACGGCGCGTCAGAAGGTGGTCGTGGTGCACCCGCTTTAAATCCCGTGGCCCCGACGGTGACCTCTTGTTTATCGCAATTTTCAAACCAATTTATGGACGTCGGACAACTCACTCTTTCTTTGCCACGAGACGCAGAGGAAAAGCTCTGAAGTTCTTCGCTTTTCTCAGTTGATATATTGATGAATACCACTCTTGGTGGCTCTTCCGAGTTTAATAACGTATCTCTCAGAGATAAAGGTACTCGGTCTATGAACGCTCGGCGAGACGATTGGGCGATGCGCTCGATATCGTCGCCTTGCGCGGCGTTCGAACCAATAGTAATCGTACTCATACGCATTGGATGCGATATTACTAGAGATAATAACGTACCTTGAAATCCTAGCATGATCCATTTCGCTATCTTATCCGAACACGACATCGAAGACGTCAAGTCTCCGCGACCGGGTTTAATTCTACATCTACACGTTTCTTGTTCAGAAACGCCAAATTCTGCGTCTACTTTATACTTCGCATCGTCTTTTCCGTCGTCGCTCAAAGCAACCATCTTGGCGCCAGTTACGCCTGGTTGACCGTTCGTTACGCCCCCCATTTTCATTCGTTTCAATCCTTTTCGTTTCGTTACTTCCCGAACTGTTATCATTACTTCTTCTTCTTCTTCTTCTTTCTCTTTTGCTTTGAAAACCGAGGCGTCGCCGCACGGAGGCTGCGAAATGAAAAAATGGAGTTTCACATTCTCTTTCAACCGGAACATCTCCGTTTGCGCCTCGCGAACAAAAACTGACTTTTGCGGTGACACCACCGTCGATGTCGACGCCTTTGATATCTCCTCGTGCATCCATTTCACCAACGCTCGTCTCGCGACAACCTCCGCGTGCGAGTCGCACAAGACGCACCCATCTTTCCTTCGTTTCGCATTTGGAATACATTTCGTCCCCGTACCTAACGCGACGCATCTAAACGACGACGACGTGTTTACCTTCCCGCAAACAAATCCATTTCCATCCATCTCTTCGACGACAAAACCCGCGAGAAGCGTAAATTCGTTCTTTTCCTTGTCCGGTTTCCCGTTCTTCGTGATTCCATTTTTTGAGAAATACAGTTGCATAACCGCGTCTGTTACGTTCTCGGCAACTTGTTTAAATTTCTTTTTTTCGTCGTTGTTGTCCTTGGTTTTTATGATGATGTCATCGTCGTCGTCGTCGTCGTCACTATTAATCATCGTCTGAGATGTAGGCTTCAGATGACGAAAAAGTGTTGTCCCATGTTGTGTTCGTGCGCGCGTATTCTTCTTCTTCTTCTTCTTCTTCAAAAAGTGGTATATAGTATGGATACAACTTTTCTTATTTCCATTGAGGAATGTACAAAAAAGATTTAATAAGAAAGACTCTTGATGAAAGATTTACTCGCGAAGAAGAAATCTAATCAAAATCATCATTTTCTAACTCATCATTATCTGGGAGTTCATCTATAACGACACTTAAACCAATCAAGACGTTTCTTGACGCGTTTATTCTTTCCCTCGCGATCTCCGTTGTTAGAGGTCAAACGATGACGACGAAGACGAGTAACCAGCGACACGCGACGATCGCACACGAGTGGCTGTTAAAGAGCGTCGAAATCATTCTTTCCTCACGGCGAGGCCGTAGTTTGGTTGAGAAGACGAAGAAGCAAAAGAAGAAGAAAAAGAAAACGGCAACGAACAACAGTTGGTGGTTCAATTTGCGCCCGAATTTCCTCGAGAACGAGGCCGAGACAGAGATTGAAGAGGAGGAGGACGAAATCGACGAGGATTCGGAACGTTACGGTATGCACGAAGAAGAAGAAGGAGAAGAAGAGAACGAAGCCAGTTTGATACGAAATAAACTCGAGCCGTGGAGATTTAACGATAACGAACTGGGATTCAATCCAACGCCTTTGATTCTTGATATCTTTCACTGCTGCCAAGACGAGAAAGATCCAAAACGAGACGAGGAAGAAGCTTTTCTAGTCGAACGTTGGGTATTATCGGTGGACCCTTTGAACGCACCAGATGCGTCGTGCGTCTCAAACCCGTCTTACGAAACTTCTGTTTTGTACAAAAAGGCTGTGATTCAAACACGCGTATTGATTTCATTACTTCGCTCGCTCCCGGCGCATAGGCTGGAACGCCGAGCAAGATTAAAATTGCGCGCTGACGCCGGTGAAATGTTTCATAAAATCTACGCATCGACATCGATAGACTGTAAGCCGAAGAATATGACTGGAGAAAACTTTGTGTGGCGAACGTTTATGTTTTCAAAAATAGAGACAAAGGTTGGTCAAATGCACGCCAGATGTTTCTTCCTGGACGAACACAGCTTGAACGAGTCGCGAAAAGCGCCAGGGGTGTCACTTAAGAACAAGGACGCCGCTGCTTCTGCTTCTGTTGAACCCCTTCTTTCTCCTCGTGCTGCATCTGCATCTGACGTCGGTGCGTCTCGTAAAGTTGAATATAAAAAAGACGTGCAACAAAAGACAAAAGTGAAGGGATTATTGACCGCGGAATTGCTTCAAGCGAAGTGCGAAGATCGTTCCGGAGGAAACGGAGAGATCGATGTCGTTGCGAGCCGGAAAAATAAACCGCCGAAAAACGATGTCGCGATTAATTCCTCTTCGGCACCGTCAAATCTTTTCGGAAGAGAGTATGAAAGTCCGAATCCCATTTTTCAAAGCTCGCCCTACGGTTCTCCCGGTGTGCGCCTCGAGCCTCCCGAACAACAACCTCTCACATTCGTATCGCCAAGAATAGCTACATTCTCGTCCAACGTTGGTGGGAAAAAGAGTTTTGCGCGACAAAACGAGAACGAAGAGTTATTCGCTTTGGATGAAGACGTGTCTGCGACGGCATCGTTTGAAAAAACGAACAATAATAATAATAATAATAACAACAACAACAACAACGGCAGTAACACGGATATGGAGATAGGGGCTTTAGTCCGTCTGTTGAAGGATGCGCCCGGCTTGTGCCCGCTCGGTTCAGTCGACACG
>Ga0213868_10001490_pt1 | contig 22636 bp, 23 predicted proteins | sample PICome_9_FD_160087 | JGI IMG/M metagenome (GOLD analysis project Ga0213868, IMG submission 160087) | Coastal seawater microbial communities near Pivers Island, North Carolina, United States - PICO127 | ecosystem: Environmental > Aquatic > Marine > Coastal | place: USA: North Carolina... | reverse complement strand
TGGTCTTCTTTGCTGCTGGCTTGGCCGCAGGCTTTGCGGCAGTGGTCTTCTTCGCAGCAGGTTTTGCGGCTGGCTTAACTGCTGTGGTCTTCTTTGCTGCTGGCTTCTTGGCAGCAGGCTTTGCCGCTGGCTTAGCTGCGGTGGTCTTCTTTGCTGCTGGCTTAACTGCTGTGGTCTTCTTTGCTGCTGGCTTTGCCGCTGGCTTCTTGGCAGCAGGCTTTGCCGCTGGCTTAGCTGCGGTGGTCTTCTTAGCAGCTGGCTTGGCCGCAGGCTTTGCTGCTGGCTTTTTGGCGGTAGCCCTTGCAGTGGAGGCAGTCTTGGCAACCTTTGTGGCTGCGCGCTCTAGATCGGAAAGTGCCTCGGCTGCAACATCCTTGGCAGCATCCTTTGCTTCCTTGGCAACTACGGCAGCTGAAGTCGATGCAGCCTTACCGGTGCGAGAAAAAAGTTTTTTGATTGAGTCGAGCAGGCTCATTGATATCTCCGATTTAGGTATTGGCTGGGTCAGTGAAAGTTTAGAGGCTGGAAGCTAGATTGCTCTGCGGCGGGCCAGGATTTCGTCAATCTCTTTTGCAGCCAGGGAGCGCTTTGGTTGGTCGATTTCGATTACCTCTGCCAAAGGCTGGACTAGTTCTCCAGATTGCCTGGGGGCAAGCGGGGCAGGAATTGGATTAGGGCTCCATTCCCTGCTCTTGTTTCTGGCGGCCTGAGTGCGGGCTGCACTGTGTCTTACTTGTTGACGCCTTCGATGCAGCCTGGAAGCAATTGCGGCGGCCTGCGAGGCTGCTGCGCGTTGGATAAACAAAGATCCAAGAGTTAGCAACATTGCTGCAGCAAAGCCAAACCACCAAGAGTTTTCTGCCATGGCAGCCACAGCTGACGCTACAGAGCCCAGGAGTCCAAGAATGAAAATTACGGAAAAACTGCGCTGAGTGTTGATCAGTCTTCTAAGACGCTGGTCATCTGTTAGAGGCTGCTCCGCCATCGTTTGTTTGGCGGATGCCCGCACCACCTTTGTGGTCTCACGTATTTGGGAACGTTTGGTGTATCCGGGAACAAAAACCAGCAACCAAACTACGGCAGCTACTAAAAGGGTCACTCCACCCAAGCCCACCGAATTGTTCATAACAACAAGATATGGCCAACCACAACTAAACCCCGCTATTGCGGCTTGGCGTTTCTCACTCTAGAGAGCATTGAACCATTTATTTCTTCCAAGGTCACGGCAAAAATCCGGTGGTCTCGCCATGCTCCATCGATGTGAATGTAACGCTGCTTTAGACCCTCTTCGCGAAGACCCAGCTTCTCCACCACTCTTAGGGAGGCCTCGTTTTCAGGGCGAATGTCAATTTCTACTCGGTGCAGGCCACCATCAGACAGGAGGTAGTCGATGGTCATGGCTACTGAAATTGGAACAATCGAATTTCCCGCAGCCTTCTTTGCGATCCAGTAGCCGATAGTGCCGGAAGACACTGACCCGTAGAGAATGTTTGCGACATTCAGTTGCCCAACTACTTCGCCATTGAACTCCATCACCAACGCCAGTCCGGTTCCACGCTTGGTTTGATCCAGAAGCGACTTGACCATCCATTTTGTGTCAATTGGATAGCGAATGCCGGGAGTCGATGCCTCCCAGGGCGACAGCCAAGCCCGGTCGGCAAGAAGCAGCTCACGGAGTACCCGATGGTCCTTTTTTTCAAGACCTCGAAGAGTAATACTTCCGTGAGTCAGTGGGAGAAATCGCTGCACGCTGGCAAGATTACCGCTATGGACACCGCTATTGCGAAAACCGAACTCAGAAAAAGGCATACCGTTTCCAGACCCCTGAGCTCAGCTGGCCTGACTGATCAGCTAAAAAACCTGGTGGAGACCCTTGGACCTAAGGTGGTCGCAAGTTATGTTCCACTCAATTCTGAGCCTGACACCGGTGACTTCAATCAAGGCGGCGAAGCTCGATTCAAGATCGTCTTTCCTCGAGTTGTCGGGTCAGATCTTGAATTCGCAAGCGGTGACCTCAGTGGTTCCGGGCTTGGAATCAGCGAACCCGATGGTGAAGCAATCGCCCTGAGTGACATCGACGTTTTTCTAGTGCCAGCGCTTGCTGTTGATATCAGCGGCAACAGACTGGGCAAGGGCAAAGGGTTTTACGACCGCTGTTTGAAGAAAGTCTCAAATGCCACCGTGATTGCAGTGGTGTTCGACCAGGAGGTTTTGGAAAAAGTGCCTTCCGAAGAATTCGACCAGAGAGTCGATGGCATTGTCACCCCCAGCCGTTGGTGGCTGATTTAGTCTCGGTAGACTTTACCCGGAGGAAAAATGCCGACCTATACATATGTTTGCAAGTCATGCGCGCATGCCTTCGAAATACACCAGTCGTTTACGGACGAAGCGCTGACCGAGTGCCCAAAATGCCAGGGAGAGTTGCGCAAACAATTTGGAAACTTAGGCGTGAGCTTTAAAGGTTCCGGCTTTTACAAGAACGACTCGGCTCCTTCTAAGTCCTCATCTTCAGATAGTTAGCCCCAGTGTGGCGGTTTATCGTCACGCAGCCTGTCATCATTTGAGTCGTCGCCATCGCCCCAGGCTCGGCCAGTATCTTCAAAAGCCTTCTCGTCAAAAAGCGGCTGCGCTTTTCTGACTAGATCGACGCCCAGTTTCATTGCAATCCTGTTTGCAACATCCTGAGGCTTCGCGAACATCTCGAGGGCGTGAACTCGGTGGTAGTCCCAGCCCATGGCTCGAAGCAAGCCCGGACGCACTCGAAGCTTCTCATCCCAATTGGATCCGACCAGCGCCCAGTCCGGATCAACCACCGCTGCGGTAGTTCCGTAGGAAACCGCAAGTCCGATTCGGCCGGCAAAGTTCAGTGAGACCTTCAGGTCCAACTTTTGGAGCCTGAGGGCTAGGTCCTTCAATAGCGGATCTCCTTCGCCGTCAGCCACGTCACTCAAAAAGCTTGGTGCGATCAGGTCTTTCAGCCAGCGCTGATTGGCTGGCAGGCTGCCACCGGCGAAATCCTCAAAGTTGTAGCAGGAGACAACACTCATCCTGTGTCTGGCTGCCACTATCTGGTTCACCATCCAGCGGCTAGCGCTGGGGTAGTTAAAGTCGCCCAGGGTTCCAGAAATCTTCCCTTCGGGAGTTCTACCGTAACCAACAGAGAAGATGACTCGATCAGCCAGCCGGTGCGTTAACTCCGCCATGCTTACGCATTCAAATTCTTCACGGCCATGAGCGTCAAAGAATTCAGCGATTTGAGGTTGAGTCGCCACTAACTCTTGAACCTTTTGACTAATGCGTTCGGCGTGAATTTTTGATGCGGTAACCACCATCAATGACTGACCCGGGGTCCATCTAGCATGGCTCATGACCATCTCGACAACCTTGTCCACCTCCGAATCTAAGGATTCAGTGGCGCCCTCAATGGTGCTTTCAGCACGCGCATTTTCAGTCACTTCGATCTGCTCAAAGCTGTGAGTTCCAAACAGCTGTGATGCTGCAGGTTCGAGGATTAGCCTGCCCGAATAGAAGTTTTCATTCAGATACCTACCAAGCACCTGGCCTTCAATTCGATAATTGCGGCTGATTGCAAGCGAACCGAAAGTATCTTGAACGTGTTCGAAAACAGAGGTTCGCTCGGACTCAACGTGCGCCTGATTTGCTCTAGCTACGGTGTCAAAGTTTTCTGGTGCTGCAATCACTGGGTCCCCGAAGGCCAGCACTTGCTTGGCTCTGGCAAGCCCTGCATGCGCCTCAGCCATCCCGGTAGATGCGGCATCTAGCACGATCACCATGTCAAACTCTTCGTCTTTTCCGATTTCCTGCAACCGATATGGCGAGACTAAAACGTTGGGAACCAAGGTTTGATAGATAGCTCCGCCGGCCTTGGCAGCGGTTTTCAGGTCCAGCTTCTTGGTCCGAAGCTGTGTCCGGAGCTGGTCAGCCTGAGCGGGATAGGCTGCGATCGCCTGCTTCCAGTTCTGGCCAAGATGGTGACGAACATGCTCGAGCCCTTGCAAAATCAATTCCTCATTCGCTTTTTCAAAGGCGGTCTCGAGCTGAGCAACTTCGGTTTGTCCATATTCGAGAATTCTGGAATCCGACTGGATGATCATTTCCAGCGCTGATTGCCACCAGGTCAGCTCAAACTCCTGCATCAGCTGCTCATACTCGGGCTTGGTGTTGCTGACCTCCTTGGTGAACTCGCCAAGGCCAATCGCGGTCAGCTCTCTGGATATCGGCAAGCGCTCCATGTACCTGTCAAGCGAGGCAGTCTTGGTGGCCAGGCCCTCCAGTAGTTCCGCCAACTCATCCAGCGGAAGTCTGGTCATGAGTTCAATATCAGGGTCTGGGTTTAGGTGCCGCTGCAACAATTGAAGCGTCTGATAAATCCGCTCAAACTTTGATTGAACATCAGCCAAGCCAAGCGGAACCTGTGGCGGCGACTGGGTTTGATTTAGATCCTCCCAGCTTGCTCGCTGCTGTTCGGCGGCCAGCAGCATTAGGTGCAAGTTCGAAACTGACACCCCAGGTCGCAAATAGCCCTTAGCAAGCTTTTTGAATCTTCGACGCTGGGCTCCAGAAAGGTCGCCCCGCTCTCCCCTGGGAGCGGTGGCATCGATTAGCTCTTGAATAGGCCGGTCAAAAATTTCGGGCTTGAATTTATCCAGGGTTTCGCGAATGCCCAGCAGCAGATTGAGCTGCTGGGACCACTGTTCGACATTGGTGCAGGGCTTGAGCTGAATGTCGGCTAGGTAGAGATTGATTTGGTAACGCAGCAGCCTAAACTCCTCGCCCGCCAAGTCTCTGGCCGCTGAAACCGCGGCTGCGATTTCAGCCCCTGATTCAAACCTGGCCTGGAACCAGGGTCCATCGGCAGCTGCAGTAGAGAACAGTCCGGCCTCATGAGCGCGTTTTAGCAAGCCGGCGGAAGCATCCTCGATGGTTGCCAGTAGCTCGGGCTTGATCCTGGCGCTGTTGACTGGCGCTCCAGGTAGTGCAGCTAGATTGGCAAGTTTCTCAAGTGCCTGAATCAGACTGATGCCGAGGGCATTGTCTTTGGAATGCAGCACTTTGAAGTAGCTCTCAACTTCAACCTGGGTTTTTGCAACGGCCAATTTGGCCGAAGCCAAATCAGCTGGGCTTGCCTTCTCGTTTCGAGAAATTGCAGACACCGTGTCGGCCCAAGCATTCTTCTCCCGGACCGCAAGACCCGGAAGCTTAGAGTGACTCAAACGCTCGGCCAGTTCGTCCAAGGTTTGCTCTCTCGGAGCAATTATCAGGGCTCGTTTGTTTGCAAGTGCCATGTTTGCCAATAAGTTCACAATGGTTTGCAGGTAGCCACAACCCGGGAGTGTCTCTATCGCGAAGGAGTCCCCCGCGAGCGCCTTGCCGATGACTTTTTGCTGGTCATGGTCTGCATTTTGAACCAGAGTGATCTCCGGAATCTGATAGTTATTGGCAGGTATTGGGCTCTTACCTAGCAACTGCGCCAAAGCCGATGATTCTGGAATCGAAAATGCCTGGTCGGACACCAATAGGTCGGGAACGAAATTACCCAACACGAGCAGCTTTTCAACCTGCAGTTCAGGGTGCTGAATCAGCTCAGCAATCAGCGACAGCACTCCAGTTGGGATCAAATCAGTTTGCCCCTGGCTGATTGCAATCAGATCCGAGACCCTGAAGTCGCTGCGATAGGTCTTGACAAGCTTGATCAGAGCAGGGTTCATCCTGGGAACCTGATCAACCCTCAACTCAAAGTCATCGTCCTTTTGAATCAGGTGCGATTTCCAAAGCAGTATCGGCAGTCTCATCTCGCCCAATGTCACCAAACCCCCGGCAACAAAAAGTGCGTCTATTCCAAAGTTCCGCTGGATTCGGACTGACTTTTTTAGGATCCTCCTCGATGAAGTGAGGGCTCTTGACTGCGCAATACCATCGCGAACCAAGTTGGAGATTGTGGAGGACCTGGCAGAAGAAAGCTGGGCTAGTCCACCCGGGTGCGCTCGTGAGAGATCCACCTGCCCAAAGCTTGATGGTTCAAAGCTAGTCAGCGGATTAGTGCCGCCGATAGTCTGGGCCTGCTTTGCCCAAAGGTCTAATAAATCGCTGTGTTCCACGCCAAAATACTAGAAGCGTTGAGCGGAAACACCCGTTTGCCTTGCCACAGATGGCAGAACCCAATGGTTCGCTCACCGAGTTTGATTGAGGCGATTTCAAGCTCAAAATTGCTAGTAACCTATTACGGCTACTGGCCCCGTAGCTCAGTGGATAGAGCAACGGTTTCCTAAACCGTGTGTCGGGTGTTCGATTCACCTCGGGGCCACAACTAAAAAACTACTCCGGATAGCTAAAGAGCTGGCCGATCTCAACATCAAGAGCCCTGGCAAGCGTGAAAGCGAATTCCAAGGATGGCGAGTATTTGCCGCTTTCAATCGCAATCAAAGTTTGTCTCGACACCCCCAACATTTGCGCAAGCTGCTCCTGAGTAAAACCCTTTGCCTGGCGATGAAACTTGACCGTGTTTGTGAGCTTGGTTGGCTTAGTCATTTACACGCCAACCCGGTAATACCGGAGCTTTGCAGTGTTTATTGACAAGGATGCAACTAGGCCGCCGTAGAACAGGGCGTGCACGATCGCAAAATAGGGCATCTCAAAAAGAGCTAGGCCCAGTCCAACTAAAGCTACCGCGCTCATGATGCTCATGCCGACCGCATTGGAGCGACGAGAAATGTCCTTGTCGCGGATGTCAACTAGGTTCGCCGAGCGATGGTCAACAATCGCAAGAATGATTTGGGTGATGATGGAAAACAGGATGTGGAAGACGAATACAGAGATCAGGACCCACTTATAGTCAATCTGATCCAGGTCACTCTTGCCTAGTTCTGAAAGAAGCCAGGCCGAGTAGCCGACTAGGACAACTAGGTTTGCTACCAGTTCCAACCAGACGGACTTTTCTTGATGATTCATTTTGCTCTAAAGTAAAGAATTTCTTACATTATGTAAAAGATTTTTTACATTGTCAAATATTGCTAGGCGGCCCGCTTCTGGAACGCGAGGAATTCAGTCCACTCCGGCTGAGTCTTGTCCGCACCGCGAACGTTCCAAGCCATTCCCGTTGGCATCTTCGGCATTACCTTCAACTCCCAACCGATTTCAGCCGGGGTGCGATCACCCTTGGAGTTATTGCATTTGAGGCAGCATGCGACCAGGTTCTCCCAGGTGTCCTTGCCTCCTCTGGATTTAGGCATGATGTGGTCGATGGTGTTGGCTGGGCCTAGACAGTAGCCACAACGACTGGAATCTCGCCTAAGAACCCCTCTCCTTGACACCGGCACGCGTCTGGAGTTGGGGATCCGGACATACCTAGATAAAAGAATCACCGAAGGCAAGTCAAATTCTTGACTTGCACTTCTCACCACCGCGTTATCGATGCCGGCCAGAATTGTGGCCTTTTGATTCAGAACCAAAACCAAAGCTCGCTTGAATGAGACAACAGCCAGTGGTTCATATCCTGCGTTTAGGACGAGAGTGCGCATTCATTACTCCAATCGAAATCGCCGGCACGGCTTGCCGGCATTCGAATTGACCCCGGGAAATAAAAAACGCGCCGCAAAAAAGCGACGCGTGTTATCTCCGGCATGGATATACAGAGGAACCGGAATATGTGTATCCAGTTGCCATGCTTGGCTGGCATGTTAGCTGGCATTTCAACTCTCCCCAGACATCTGTCAATACTTGTTCATCACACTAAGAGAAGAAATTGATCTTTTTCGGTAGAAACGCAGAGCCTAAAGGTGAAGTTTTGGTTACTTTTTACTAGTTCTCAATGTCCACAAAACGAATCAGGTGATAGCGGTCGGTGAAAATCGGCGCTAGCTTGACTCGGTCTCCGGGCTGCGGAGCGTGATAGAAGTTGCCGTTTCCAGCATAAATTCCGTTGTGGCTAAAGTCGTTGAAGATCACGATGTCACCAGGCACGGCATCCTCAATGGCCACCTTTGTGGCCATTTTTGCCTGCTGATAGACGCTGTGGGGAAGTTCCACCCCGAACTGAGAGTAAACAAAGAGAACGTAGCCAGAGCAGTCGATGCCGCCTGGAGTTTGACCGCCGAAGACATAGGGAGTTCCCACAAGCTCAGCGGCAGCCTTCATCAGGTTGGCACTGGTAACGCTTGTGAACCTAGGGCTTGCTAAGTAGTCAGCTGCCCGAGGGCCTTCGTAGTAATAAATCTTTGATTTTGACTTGACCTGGAATTCGGAGGCAGCGGCCGGTTGATAGTCACCTCTTGTGAACTCAACAGCTCGAACCGTTGCCACAGAAAGTCCCTGTGATGGAGCAGAAACCTGCACCATCTCGGAGTCTCTAGCTAGCCCCGCTGCAGCGGTGACCTCTGGAGCAAATCCATAGGAGGGAAGAGCAGCTGTGGCCATAAGCCCAGTAGAAGCAAACATGGTCACAAGAGTGCGAAGCGTGTGACGCTCGGCCTTGGCGGCCTTGTTGCGCTCGATGCTTCGCAAGTCTTTGCGAGACACGCTCTGAGCGTCAGCAGTAGCTGAATTCAATGGGAATCCTCCGCGGATAGTCTCTGGATGTTCCAAGCGCTTAAGTATACCTAGGAACCTGAGGAAGTTCCGAGAAACAAGTGTTGAGCAAAATCGGAGTCGATAAGCAGCCCTTCGGCACTGCCTGAAGCAACTAACAGCCACCCATCTTGATTCGCCGTTAGGTCAACTTCCCGACCTGGAACAAGACCCAGTTCTGCCAGTTGCGACAGCAGCGCGCCATCTAGCTGCAGTGGTTCTCCGATCCGGACCAGGAGGTATCGGCCGTCTTCAAGAGCGGCTATTGGTGAGCATGGCTGCAGTGTTGCCTCTGGCAGACCCAAGAGCTCCAAGCCAGGAACGGGCATTCCGAATGGCGAAACGCTTGGGTTTTTCAAGAGCCCAATTAGCTTTCGCTCAACCTGTTCGCTCATCACGTGCTCCCAGCGACAGGCCTCGTCATGAATGTCTTCCCAGTCCAAACCAATAACTTCCAGCAATAGCTGTTCGGCAAGTCGGTGTTTGCGCATCACCTCAACGGCGGTTAATCTCCCAACATCGGTGAATTGCAGCTGCCTGTCATCCAGCAACCGAAGCAGTCCGTCGCGTTCCATTCGGGCCACGGTCTGAGAAACAGTTGGGCCAGAGTGATCTAGTCGCTCGGCAATTCGAGCACGCATTGGGGGTATGTTCTCTTCTTCAAGCTCATAGATGGCCTTGAGATACATTTCAGTTGTGTCAATGAGATCTGTCATGAAACCCCCTTCCCGGCTAAGCCAAGACTACTTGTTCAGGCGGCTAAACTTGAGCTATGCCCAAGATCATGATCCCAGACTCCCTGAAGCCACAAGACGGACGATTTGGCTGCGGGCCATCCAGGATGCGAGCGGAGCAACTGACCGCATTTGTGGACTTTGGAAACAAGTACATGGGCACCAGTCACAGGCAGCCACCGATCAAGAACCTGGTTGGAGACCTGAAACAAGGGCTACTAGATATGTTCCACGCCCCAGCCGGCTACGAAATTATTCTTGGGAACGGTGGCGCTTCAGCATTCTGGGATGCGGCAACTTTCTCGCTGGTGGAGAAAAAAGGCCAGGCCCTGGTCCACGGTGAATTCGGAAATAAGTTTGCAAACATTCTGGGAGCTCCGTGGCTTGAAAAGCCGACGGTTGTTTCCGCTGAGCCTGGAACCAGGTCAGACCTTGTGCCCGAATCTGGTGTTGATGTCTACGCCTACCCTCACAACGAAACCTCAGCCGGTGTAGTAACGGATGTGACTCGAGTTTCAGGAGCGGACGCCGATGCGCTGATGCTCACCGATGCAACCAGTGCCGCCGGTGGAATCGATTTTGACCCACTGGAAACCGACGCCTATTACTTTGCGCCCCAGAAAAACCTAGCCTCCGATGGTGGTCTATGGCTGGCGCTGGTCTCACCGAAGGCCATCGAGCGGATCGAGCGAGTCGCCGCCTCCGGCAGGTACATCCCAAACATCCTGAGCCTCAAGCTAGCTCTTGACAATGCTCGAGATAACTTCACCCTGAACACCCCGTCGCTCGCGACGCTGTTCTTCACTAACAATCAGGTTCAGTGGATTAACGACAACGGCGGGCTGGCTTGGGCAGATCAGCGAACGAGGACCAGCTCAAACCTGCTGTATGACTGGGCTGAAAAGACCGAGGTAGCTCACCCATTTGTTTCCAATCCCAATCACCGCTCACAGGTGGTGGCAACAATAAATTTCGATGAGTCGATAGATGCCTTGGAAATTGCTCAGATCTTGCGCGAAAACGGGATTGTCGACACTGAGCCATATCGAAAGCTGGGTAAGAACCAGCTTCGTATTGCGACATTTGTTGCAACCGACCCGAGCGAAGTCTCAAAACTTATCGAATCGATTGAATACGTCCTGGAGCGGATTTAGAGTTATGAAACTTTATGTCAAGTTTGAGGACAGAAAAGCCGATCCTGCTCCTATGAACTTCGACTCGAAGCCAATAATCAGAGTTGGAACTCTAATTTGGCTCCTGATCTTCATCGTCTTGGCTGTGCTTTATCCGGCGCTGGCGGACGCGGGTCTTCAGTGGTGGCTGCACACTTCCATCGTTGGAATCAGCCTCGGAATCATTGGCCTGTGGATCATCAGAAACGACTAGCGACTTAATCAGTTCGTCTGCTTCTGCATCAGTTTTAGCCTTACCCTCAGCGCGAAGTTGTTGCCTGAATTCCGCAAGGCGTTCCGACCACGGCACCCACTTCGGAGCCAACAGCGCATCTTCCGAAGCAATGAGATTTAGTTCAGAAATTGTTGCGGGCTTGCGCTTGTCTGGCTGAGTTAGTGTCACTAGCCAGTGCCAACCGCTGTAACCGCGCATCAGGCAGTTGAAACGAAGTTCGATTACGCCTTTAGCCGGCTCGGTTTCGCTGACAAACTCCCCGTAGCTGCCGGTCGGCAAATCTGCCTCTAGCAACGCTAGGGCAACATCAATGTTTTTAGCCTTCAAGCTCTTCGGCCACTCTGCGCAACAGCTGCGCTACCTTCTTGCCGTGGGTAGCCTCTGGGTACTTGCCGCGCTTTAGGTTTCCACCGATTTGATCAAGCAGTCTGATCAGGTCCTCGGTAATGATTGCAAGGTCTTCTGCTGGCTTGCGGGTGGTGGAGGTAAATGAAGGGACCTCAAGAATTCGCACTGACAGTGCTTGAGCACCCTTGCGACCATCGGCGATGCCGAATTCAACCCGACTACCAGGCTTGATTGTCTCGGTTCCAGCTGGCAATGCACTGGCGTGCAGGAAAACTTCAGATCCGTCATCGCCTGCAATGAATCCGAATCCCTTGTCATCGTCAAAAAACTTCACTTTGCCGGTAGGCATGCTTCCCACTTTCAACTGGTCGGCGTTTAGTGTATCTGAAAGGTTAGAGTTATCTAATGGCTAAAAACCAAAATCGCCCCCAGATCGAGACAACGCTGGCCTATATGGCAGTTGGAGTCATAGGGCTTTCAATCGTCTCAATGCTGATAACACTTGGCCTTAGCGCACTTGGATTTAGCAACTTCCCGGTTGTTCTGGCTCAGTTGCCCCTGATTGGTTTGCCAATTGGCTTTCTGATAATTGTCGCCATGTTGATTGTCTCAATCATCAGGCGGACTAAAGAAAACGAGAATTAGTGTCTTCCATTCTGGAACTAGCCTCACAACTTCGCATGCAAACCGAGGCTGAACTGCGCCTAACCCTGCAATCCTGCCTCGGGCATGGTCAGGGCTGCGATGACTACTTTGACCTAAGTCGAGTGTTGCTGTCACGCAGAGAACTGGAGCCGAAGATTAGGGCGCTCGGTGCCTCTGACCTGGAGGCACTCAGGTCACTCAAGGTCACTCCGAACTTGGTTGCAGCAAATCTTGCCACCGAGAATCTGGTGCTTGAGGAAGCCTCGCTATTGGCTCAAGAATTACAGCCGGCGGCTTTCAAGCCAACCAAACGTCATGGCTCCTACCTGAGTGCCTATGAAACCCTGCTGAGCATCACCGAGCTGCTTTTTGCTTGCGAACGTCATTGGCTAGATGTGATCCGGGCAGGGATTCGCTCTCAGGACGCCAAGGAGGTTGCTCAGAAGCTGAAGCTGACCCCGAAAGACGTGCAGCGAAAGTTTCAGCTAGCCTGCTCCGCTGGATTGATTGTTGAACACCAGGGACGCTGGGTGGCATCGCAAGCCGGAATGGATTGGTTGGAGTTGGGTCGGATTGAAGCCTGGGAAGCTTTGGCAACCTCGGTCTGGGATATTCCTGACATCAACTTCAGTCAGGCAAGTGCGCTCGAGCAGATCACCAACGATTATCCGCTGGTAAACCTCGGCAATCTAAAGTTGCTGGAGTTTGGTGCCGACCTGGGACTTCTTGATAACGACACTGCACTTTTCCCATTGACACTTGGAAACCCCGAAAAAGCCGCCAGGGACATTGCTAAACACCTCCCGGAAATTCAGGACACGCTTCTGGTCCAGGGAGACCTCAGCATTGTTTCACCGGGTCCAATCTCAACCCAGCTGCATCGCAAGCTGGACACTTTTGCCGACTCTGAGGACCTGGGGCTTGCTTCTAGGTTTAGAATGACGAACCTCAGTATTTCTCACGCTCTCGAAACCGGAATGACGATCGATCAGATCACCGACACCCTCAGTCAAACAGCCGCTAAGCCGCTACCTCAGCCAGTGGCCTATGTGCTCGAGCAAACAAAAACAAGGTTCGGGCAACTCAAGGTGCTGGGGTCGCCGGCCGGAACAGTCGTGGAATCAACCGACACAATTTTGATCACACAGATTGCCAACGAGCAGTCACTGCGTGGCCTTATGTTGCAGCCAATTGCCCCGGGGCAGCTAGCATCCAAGCTCAGTGTTGACCTGATCTATTTCAACCTCCGTGATGCCGGTTACGCGGCCGTGATGTTTGATGCCTCGGGAAAAATCATCTCTCCCAGGACCCAGGTTGCAGTGGAAATTGAGTTGGCTCCAGACGATCTAATTGACACCCGGGTTGCATCACTGATGTCCGGGGAGCGAAACCAAATGGGTGGAGACGACGTGCTGCGGCAGCTGCTGTTCGCCCAAAAGAACAAGCTAATGGTTCAGATTTCGGTTGAACTGCAGTCCGGCGAAGCCAAACAGTTCACTCTTTCTGTTTTAGGTGTTGCCGCAGGCAGACTTCGAGGCAAGGACCAAGATAAGGATGCGGAGCGCACCCTGCCGATTTCTCGCATCCAATCAGTGTTGCTGGTTTAAGCTATAAGGATGTCTCAGGGGCCACTGATTGTTCAAAGCGATAGAACTGTCCTGCTCGAAACCGGGCATCCAGATGCCAGCCTTGCCCGGCACGAGCTTGCAATTTTTGCTGAACTAGAGCGCGCACCGGAACACATTCACACCTACCGGATTACCAAGCTGGGTCTCTGGAATGCCAGGGCAGCTGGGCATGATGCAGATTACATAATTGGGTCGCTCAAAAAGTGGTCAAAGTTTGAGATTCCGCAGCTGGTTGAGTCAGAAATTCAAAACACAATAGACCGCTTTGGAAAGCTGACGATCGGCCGAGATGAAATTGGCTTGACCCTCACTTCTGACTCAAAATCGGTTATGGCTGAAGTTAGCTCGACTCAGAAGATATCCGAATTCTTGGAGAACCCAATTGAGAACGGCTACCGAGTTCAAGATTGGGCTAGAGGCGCACTGAAGCAGCAGCTACTCAAGCTTGGTTGGCCGGCAGCTGACAACGCTGGCTACACCCCAGGCGCCCCATATCCAATCGAGCTAGTTCAAGATGGCTGGAACATTCGGGAGTACCAGGAAGAAGCAGCGGAGAAGTTTGAGAGCGGTGGCTCGGGAGTCGTCGTGCTCCCCTGCGGGGCTGGCAAGACAATCGTCGGTGCCGCAACGATGTCAAAAATTAAGGCGAACACCCTGATATTGGTGACCAACACCGTTGCCGCAAGACAGTGGCGGGATGAGCTGTTGGCCAAAACAAGCCTTGTCGAAAGTGACATTGCAGAGTACTCAGGCAGCAGCAAGGAGCTCGCACCGGTAACTATCGCGACCTACCAAATCTTGACCACCAAGCGAAAAAATGAGTTCACCCACCTGGCGCTGTTGAACGCCAGGGATTGGGGTCTAATCATCTACGATGAGGTGCACCTTCTTCCAGCACCGATCTTCAAAATGACCGCCGACCTTCAGGCACGGCGCAGGCTTGGACTCACCGCGACCTTGGTGAGAGAGGACGGGCGCGAGTCAGACGTGTTTTCACTGATTGGCCCAAAGCGATTTGATGCTCCCTGGAAAGACATCGAGGCCCAAGGCTACATAGCTCCAGCCAATTGCTTTGAAGTCAGGGTGCAGTTGCCAGACGAGGCACGAATGAATTACGCAATCGCTGACCAGGAAAGTCGATTCAAAATTGCCGCAACTGCGACGGCAAAGCTTGACGTGATGCGCCGAATTCTAAAACGACACAGTGGAGAGCCAACCTTGATCATTGGCCAATATCTAGACCAAATTTCAGAAGTTGCGACAGCGCTGAACATTGACAAACTAACTGGAGAGACTCCGGTTGATGAACGTGAGCGACTCTTCAAGGCTTTCCGGACTGGCGAGATTAACACCCTGGTTGTGTCGAAGGTGGCGAACTTCTCAGTGGACCTTCCAGAGGCATCGGTGGCAATTCAGATCTCGGGAGCATTTGGCTCCAGACAAGAAGAGGCTCAGCGCCTGGGCCGGCTACTGCGCCCCAAGCAGGACGGACGTTCGGCTGCTTTCTACACAATCGTTGCTGCTGACACCAACGAACAGGATTTCGCCCAGAACCGCCAACGCTTCTTGGCTGAACAGGGCTATTCATATGAGATCTTGGACGCGGAAGACATATAACAGCTAACTCACAGGAATCTTCCAGCTAACTGGCTCAGACTGTTAGCTATGGACAAACTAAAAGTGCTTGTGGTTGATGATGAACCGAACATTAGAGACTTGCTTTCAGCAAGCCTGCGCTTTGCCGGACACCAGGTAGCAACTGCGGCAAATGGAACCGACGCGATCAAGATGATCACCGACACCAGCCCCGACATCGTGCTGCTTGATGTGATGTTGCCTGATATTTCTGGGTTTGGGGTGACCAAAAAAATTCGTGGAATGGGGATTGAAACACCAATTCTGTTCCTGACCGCTCGCGATGACACTGAGGACAAGGTCGCCGGTCTAACCGTCGGTGGAGATGACTATGTCACCAAGCCATTCAGCCTCGATGAGATCATGGCCCGAGTTTCCGCAATCATGCGCCGAACCGGCAAGGACTCTAGCGCGGGATCCGTTATCAACGTTGGCGAGCTATCAATCAATGAGGATGCTCACGAGGTGAGTGTCAACGAGCAGTTTGTTGACCTATCCCCCACTGAGTACCAATTGCTGCGCTACCTTGCAACGAACCCCAACCGAGTCTTGACTAAGGCACAAATCCTTGACCACGTCTGGGAATATGATTTCAATGGTGAAATGGGAATCGTGGAAAGCTACGTTTCCTACCTCAGAAAGAAACTAGACCCGTTGTCATCGGAACCGCTGATTGTTACCAAGCGCGGTGTCGGATATATGTTCAAGGGGCCGAAGGGCTAGTAATTGAAAAACAGGTTCATGCTTGGCTGGGAGCGGATTTCTCTCAGAACCAAGCTCACCACCCTGTCAGTAGGGCTCATTGGAGTGCTGCTGGTTGTCTCTAGCGCCGGAACCATTGCTCTTCTAAACACCTATCTTCAGCGCAACACCGACACTCTCTTAACAACCACCGCCAACCAGCTCAAGGGTGAAAGCCCGCAGCTGCTGGAGGCGAAGGTTGCCACCGGTCGGCTAACTTTGCCCTCACTGCCAAGCGATTACTACATCGCGATTTTGGACGCTCAAGGAAACCAGTACCTGGGACTGATCTCTGCAACCGGTGGCGGTCGAGAAGTCCCGAACTTTTCGAGCCTGACACTCGAAACAGTTTTAGAAACTCAAGGGATTCCATTTGATATTTCGGTGGACCGTTCCGCCAGACCAGACCGGCAATGGCGCATGGTGGCACTGCCACTGGACTTGGCACGCGGGTCGGTAGTCGTTGCACTGCCAACAAACACCAATCGACAAATCATTGCCGAGTATTCGGTAATCGGTGGCCGGTTTGGTGTATTCCTGTTGGTTCTTTCCGGCTTCAGTATCTGGCTCACCATTACCTCGGCCCTTAGGCCGCTGAAGGAAGTTGAGCGGACTGCAGCTGCAGTGAAGGCTGGAAAGTTCTCCTCCCGTCTTCTCACAAGGCATGGAAAAACCGAGATCGGGCGCCTGAATCGAGCTCTCAACAGCATGCTTGACAGCATTGAAACTGCTGTCAGCGGCAAGGATAAGACTCTCGACCAGATGCGCCGATTCGTTTCTGACGCCAGCCACGAACTTAGGACCCCACTGGTCACAGTCCGCGGCTACGCCGAGCTTTATCGCATGGGAGCGATAACCAAAAAACAAGATGTTGCCGAGGCAATGCAGCGAATTGAAAGTGAAGCGATTCGAATGTCCGGCCTGGTTGAGTCGCTTCTTACTCTGACCCGCATGGATGAACTTGGAAACCTTGAAACCTCTGAAACCGACATCGCAGAACTTGCAGACGCTGTCGTCAAAGACGCGTCCGTTGCTAATCAAAAGGTCAGCTTCAGGGCCGTCCGGATTGGCAAGAACTTCGTTGGTCAGGTTGATGGCGACCGAATCAAACAGGTCCTCACAAACCTGGTTGCCAACGCTTCCAGATTTGCACCCGAGTCTTCCGAGGTAACCCTTGAGATTGAGAGCAGGGAGAAAGATTTTGTCATCCGGATTGCAGACCACGGAGACGGAATCCCGGAGAGCCTGAGGGACAAGGTATTTGAGCGCTTCTATCGAGCAGACAACTCCAGGAACCGCGACACCGGTGGCTCAGGTTTGGGATTGGCAATTGCCAAGTCGATCGTAACCGCCCATCAGGGACAGATCTGGGCCGAAGAAACGGATGGTGGCGGGGCTACCTTCGTGATCGAGATTCCAAGAACTCAAGCCAGCTAAATACGGCATAAAAATACCGGGTGACAGTAATTGCCACCCGGTATTTTTTATAACTTCTTAGAAGTCCATACCGCCACTTGGGTCGGCAGGCATTGCCGGAGCTGGCTCTGGCTTGTCTGCCACAACCGCTTCAGTGGTTAGGAACAGTCCTGCAATCGATGCCGCGTTTAGCAGCGCCGAGCGGGTTACCTTGACTGGATCGTTGATGCCAGCCTTTAGCATGTTGACATATTCACCGGTAGCGGCGTTTAGGCCCTCGCCGTCTGGAAGGTTCGCGACCTTCTCAGCAACTACGCCTGGCTCTAGGCCTGCGTTGATAGCGATCTGCTTCAATGGTGCAGAGATTGCAACGCGCACGATGTTCGCACCGGTTGCCTCGTCACCCTTTAGCTTCAGCTTGTCAAAGGCAACCTTGCCTGCCTGCAGTAGAGCAACTCCACCACCGGCGACAATGCCCTCTTCAACCGCTGCCTTGGCGTTGCGGACAGCGTCCTCAATGCGGTGCTTACGCTCCTTCAGCTCCACCTCCGTGGCAGCTCCGGCCTTGATGACAGCAACACCGCCGGCAAGCTTTGCCAAGCGCTCCTGAAGCTTCTCACGGTCGTAGTCTGAATCAGTGTTTGCAATCTCGCGACGGATCTGCTCGACACGACCCTTGATCTGCTCGCCGTCGCCAGCACCCTCAACGATTGTGGTCTCGTCCTTGGTGATAACCACCTTGCGAGCGCGACCTAGCATTGCAAGCTCAGTGCTTTCAAGCTTTAGGCCAACCTCTTCGGCAATTACCTGACCACCGGTCAAGATCGCGATGTCCTGAAGCATTGCCTTGCGACGGTCGCCGAAGCCAGGAGCCTTTACTGCTACTGACTTGAAGATGCCGCGAATCTTGTTCACTACAAGAGTTGCAAGGGCTTCGCCCTCGATGTCCTCGGCAATGATCAATAGTGGCTTACCGGCCTGCATGACCTTGTCAACAATTGGGAGCAGGTCCTTCATGTTTGAGACCTTGTTGTTCACGATTAGAACGTAGGCATCCTCAAGGATTGCTTCCTGACGGTCTGGGTCGGTAACCATGTATGCAGAAACGTAGCCCTTGTCGAAGCGCATTCCCTCGGTTAGCTCTAGGTGAATGCCGAAGGTGTTTGATTCCTCAACGGTAACCACACCCTCCTTGCCAACCTTGTCGATTGCCTCGGCGATGATCTCACCAATTGCTGAGTCGCCGGCAGAGATTGATGCGGTAGCAGCAATCTGCTCCTTGGTCTCAACTGGCACTGCCATCTTGATTAGTGACTCGATCACTGCGGCAGATGCCTTTTCAATTCCGCGCTTCAAGCTGATTGGGTCAGCTCCGGCTGCAACGTTGCGCAGGCCTTCCTTAACAAGAGCCTGAGCCAAAACGGTTGCGGTTGTGGTTCCGTCACCGGCAACGTCATCGGTCTTCTTTGCAACTTCCTTGACTAGCTCCGCACCGATTTTCTCGAATGGGTCGCTTAGTTCAATTTCCTTTGCGATTGAAACACCGTCGTTGGTGATGGTGGGGGCTCCCCACTTCTTCTCCAAAACGACGTTGCGGCCACGTGGGCCTAGGGTGACCTTAACGGTGTCGGCCAGAATGTTTAGGCCGCGCTCGAGGCCGCGACGGGCCTCCTCGTTGAAGTGAATAATTTTTGCCATGAGGCTTTCTCCCGGTTGGTTTAAGTCTGGTAATTAGCACTCTTAGTATACGAGTGCTAATAAAGTTTTAGCACTCTAATGCTCCGAGTGCAAGCGAACACCGGTAGCAATAAAGCTAGCCGGTGTTCGAATTGTTGTTACTTAAGCGACTGGAACGACGTTTTCAGCCTGAGGACCCTTGTCCCCGTCCTTTACGTCGAACTCAACGCGCTGGTTTTCGCGAAGTTCGCGGTACCCATCTGCGGCGATAGCGGAGAAGTGAACGAATACGTCCGGTCCGCCGTCCTGAGTGATGAATCCAAAACCCTTTTCAGAGTTGAACCACTTAACGGTTCCTTGTGCCATGTGTTGCTCCTGATGCTTGTACCACCTGCGTATGTCACAGATGCATCAAGCTCAACCTCGGTCATAGCTCGACTCCATGAGTCTAGGGGCAAATGAGGCAAAAAGACAGGGATTTTTAATGGGATGGAATGTGTTATCTAACGGTTATAAATTACTGGTGAGGAGTTTTTTATGAAATATGAAGTTTTCAAGACTGATCAGCAGTGGCAGGAAGAGCTTTCCGATGTCGAATACCACGTGCTGAGAATGGCCGGCACTGAGCGCGCCTACACCGGTGAACTCCTGGACGAAAAGCGAATCGGGACCTACAGCTGCCGCGGCTGCGGAGCCGAACTGTTTGAGGCCGAGACCAAGTTTGATTCTCACTGCGGCTGGCCCTCGTTCTACAAGTCCAGAGACAACAAGGCAATCGAATATATCGAGGACCGATCTCACGGAATGGTGCGTACGGAAGTTAGGTGCGCCAAGTGTGGCTGCCACCTGGGCCACCTTTTCGACGACGCCCCGCAAACGCCAACCGGAAATCGCTACTGCATCAACTCAGTGTCAATCACCTTCAAGGTGCAGCAAGACTAGGTTCAGTTAGTAGTCTTTCTTACGCTCACAGAAAAGGTGCGTTTGGGAACTCTAATTAACGTCATAGCCATCTTGATTGGCGCCGGGCTAGGGGTGGCTCTGGGCCACAGGCTGCCAGAAAAAATTTCCCGCACCCTCACCGATGCCCTCGGCTTGGTGGTCCTGGTCATTGGCGGCCTGAACCTAATTGCCCTAACGGATGACGCCTTTGTTGGTGCAGTCAGCTCCGCCGGCACGCTCTTAGTTGTTCTTGCGGCCCTAGTGTTGGGCAGCATCGTTGGCTCCCTAATTGGCATCGAGCAGCGGCTTTCACAATTTGGCACCTGGCTTCAGCTCAAAGTGTCCAAGGGTGGCGACAAGGACAAGTTCATTGAGGGATTTGTAAACGCATCACTGCTTTTCACAATTGGACCAATGGCGGTCCTAGGGGCACTTCAAGACGGGCTCGGTCAGGGCTTTGATGTGCTGGCATTGAAATCGACACTGGACGGACTGACTTCGGTTGCCTTTGCGGCCGCCCTTGGCTGGGGAGTTGCCTTCTCGGCAATTCCAGTTGGGCTCTGGCAGGGACTGCTGACACTGATTGCAGCGAGCGCCGGCGCTTTGATGAGCGCGGCACTTGTTGCATCGATAACTGCAACCGGTGGGATCTTGCTTCTTGGAACCGGACTGCGGGTGCTTCAGATCAGAATGGTCGCTGTTGCTGACATGCTGCCGGCTCTTATCTTTGCTCCACTTATAACGCTGCTGGTGTCGAGCTTTATTTAGTCCTGCCCGGTTAGCTTTCTAACATCACCCAAAAGCTTGTAGAACTCTTCCTCAGTCATTAGACCGAGGTCCATGACTGCATCCTTCACGGACATGTTCATCTTGGAAGCGTGCATGGCAATCTGTGAAGTCTTTTCATAGCCAAGGCTTGGACCCAAAGCAGTGACCAGTCCAATCGAGTTTTCAACCGTGAGCCGCAGGTGCTCGGTGTTTGGGGTAATGCCGCTGATGCAGAAATCTGCCAGGATGTGGCAGCTCTGGCGAAGATAGACAACACTCATCATCAGCGACCTGGCAATGATTGGCTCAAAGGCATTGAGTTGAAGCTGTCCAGCCTCTGCCGCCATAGTGACGATCAAGTCGTTTCCAATAACCGTGAAGGCGACCTCATTGACCGCCTCTGGAATAACCGGGTTTACCTTTCCGGGCATGATCGAAGAACCAGCTTGCCTAGGAGGCAGGTTGATCTCATTGATACCGGCTCGGGGGCCCGATGAAAGAAGCCGAAGGTCGTTGGATACTTTGGAAAGCTTTGTTGCCAGGCGCTTAAAGGTGCTGGAGACCGAAACAAACACTCCGGTGTCGCTGGTTGCCTCGATCAGGTTTACCGCGGGAATGAAGCTGTGCTCACAAATCTCGCTGAGCACCTCACACACCAGTTGCGAATATCCTTCGGGGGTATTCAGCTTGGTTCCAATTGCTGTTCCGCCCAGGTTTATTTCACTAAGCAGCGGGACCATTTCTTCGAGCCTGCCCTGGTCCTCGCTAAGGGTTTGAGACCACGCTGCAAACTCTTGACCGAGGGTCATCGGAACCGCGTCCTGAAGCTGGGTGCGGCCCATTTTGATGACCTCTTCAAATTCTTTGGCCTTGGCATCAATGGCCTTGCGCAAGTAGGCAACCTCCTCCAACAGCGCTCTGACTTCGATAATCATCGAAACTCGAATTGCTGTTGGGTAGACATCGTTGGTCGACTGCGAGGCATTGACGTGGTTCAGCGGATGAATGTGTTCAAACTCGCCCTTTTTGAAGCCTGCAATTTCTAGCGCCCTGTTTGCGACAACCTCGTTCGCATTCATGTTGGTTGAGGTTCCAGCACCACCTTGAATGGCGTCGACTACAAACTGATCATCAAACTTCCCATCGCGGACTTCGATGGCGGCGTCAATAATTGGCCCAGCAATTTCCGGAGTTATTACTCCAAGTTGGAGATTCGCCCTTGCCGAAGCTTCCTTAATAAACCCGAGGCCGCGGATCAATGAGCGGTAGTGGCCGATCGGCACACCGCTTATTGGGAAGTTTTCGACAGCTCTGAGGGTGTGGACACCCCAGTAGGCCTCTTCAGGTATTTCACGTTGACCCAGTAGGTCGCTTTCAAGCCTCATTGCTTTCACAGCATCAGTATGTCAGAGCAACGCCATCTCTTAGCAGCTTCTATTCATTCATAACCCTTAGACTCAGCAGATGAGCGCAACCCTAACCAGCAAGAGCCCCACAAATTTTCACCTGATCCTGCAGCAGGTCAAGGATGCCGGACTGCTTTCCAAGCGGCCTAGCTTTTATGTGATCAGGCTTGCAGTAATCAGTGTTATTGCTTCCGCTCTTTGGGTGGGTGCAGGATTTGCAGGCTATGCGCTGGACTACAGCCAGTGGTGGATTATCGCTGGGTTCTTGCTTGCTGGACTACTTGGAATCATGAGTGCGCAGTATGGATTTATTGCCCACGAAGCTTCTCACCGGCAGGTTTTTAGAAACAACAAGGCCAATGACTGGCTAGGTCTCGTGCTTGCCAATCTATTTGCTGGACTTAGCTATGGCTTTTGGCTTCGCAAGCACAACAAGCACCACCAGCGCCCGAACCAAATTGGTGAGGACCCTGACATTGCGATCCGAGTATTGAGCTTCACCACCGAATCCAAAGAAGAGAAAAAGGGAATTGAACGTTTCTTCTCGGACCGCCAGGGCTATCTGTTCCCATTCCTATTGCTATTCACCGGTTTTGATTTACTGGTGGACTCATTTGCAGGACTGAAGCGAAAAGAACGCCCACTGAAGGTTCGCATCCTGGAGTTCAGCCTGATGATGGTTCGTCAGATGGCGCCCTATTTTGTG
>Ga0213868_10001488_pt1 | contig 22640 bp, 22 predicted proteins | sample PICome_9_FD_160087 | JGI IMG/M metagenome (GOLD analysis project Ga0213868, IMG submission 160087) | Coastal seawater microbial communities near Pivers Island, North Carolina, United States - PICO127 | ecosystem: Environmental > Aquatic > Marine > Coastal | place: USA: North Carolina... | reverse complement strand
CGCTATGCTTGCATTGATCTCGTGCGCAGTCAGATGAAGGTTTCTGAGCGTCGAGTGTGCCACGCGTTGGGCCAACATCGATCCACACAACGTCGATTACCCAAAGGCCGTACCGATGAAGAACGCTTGGTCGCAGACATGATCGAGTTGATCCGCCAATACGGTCGATATGGCTATCGCCGGGTCGCGACCTTGCCAAGAGACGCGGGTTGGCAATTCGGGTGAAACGAAAGCTGAATTCGATTGAGGTCATCGATGCCCTAACGGACCTATTTATTTTACGCGGTATTCCCGCCTGCATCAGGTCGGATAACGGTCCAGAGTTTATTGCTGAGGCGCTCAGAAACTGGATCAGAGCTGTCGGCGCAAAGACGGCTTACATTGAGCCGGGGTCGCCCTGGGGGAAAGGATATTGCGAAAGCTTCAATGGGCGAATGCGAGATGAATTGCTCAACGGCGAGATATTTTACTCACTACGCGAAGCTCAAATAATCATCGAACGCTGGAGGAACCACTACAACACGAAACGACCACACAGTGCATTGGGCTATCGCCCACCCGCGCCGGGAGAGACTATAACGGTGGACCAGAGGCCAGTCATGCACTAAATTTCAAATTGGACCACTCAAGTGGGGCTGCTCGCGCTCGCATTCGAAGCCCAGTATTTACTTGGTACTAGGAAAAATAGTTTAATTTATTTCTTTTAAATAATTTTATTTATAAGTGCAAAATTTTTAGGACTGGATCCAAACTAGTTGGCGTAAAAATTGCTCTCAGGTCATTGATGCACACGTTTTAGGGTTTAACCATGAATATGCAACCAACAGATATAGATCTAACTTCACTTTTTAGTAAAGGTGTCAAGGAACAGAATACTGGAAACCTAGATAATGCGTTACAGATTTATGAAAAAATTATAAAATTAAAACCCAATCACTGTGAAGCTGTTCACAATAAAGCGTGCGTGCTTACTTCACAAAACGAACTGATAGAAGCTCTGAAAACTTTCAAAGATGCATTAAATTTAAACCCGAACGTTAGCTTGTATTGGATAAATTATATAAAGACTCTCGTTAGGTTAGATAGGATCTCCGAAGCGAAAGCACTAATCGTAGCAGCAAAAGACGCTAATTTATTTTGTAAAGATATGGAAGCTTTATCTCTCAAAATCAAAAAAGAGCATGGAGAGCCTTCGCCACAAACGGCCTCTGAAATTGATGAACTTATTAATCAAAAAAAGATTTTTTCTGCGATCGACATATGCAAAAACTTACTTGTGACATATCCGAAGTCTGCATTAGTGCACTTTGGCTTAGGGCAGTGTTATTTCTCTCTAGATGAGATGGAAATGGCAATAGTTAATTATACTAAGGCAACAAAATATATGCCTGAATCAGCTATAATTTTTCTTATGTTAAGCAGGGCATACACTTCGAACGGAGACACCGGTAAGGCAATAGAAAGCCTAAATAAAGCAGCGAGCCTTAAACCAAACGAATATGAGATGAATTTTGAAATAGGGATGGAACTATATGAAAAATTCTCTTTTGAAGCTGCCAAAAAATGTTTTGAAAATACCATAAAACTTAGCCCAAATTTTGCCCCAGCATATTTTGCATTGGGCCTTTTGGAACTTGGACAATGCAGAGTTAATGAGGCGGTAGCCTACTGCAAGCAGGCGCTCGCAATTGAGCCTGATTATGCTGAAGCATATGTAACGATGGGTAAGGCTCTGGAAATCCAACACAAGCTAGACGAGGCTATTCGTTATTACAGGAAAGCTATTTCCATTAAGAATGACTGCCAACAGGCGCATGAGTATCTCGGTAATGCCTTAAGAAAGCAAGATAATTATTTTGATGCTATCAGCGCTTATTCAAAGGCTATCGAAATTCAATCAGATTACACAGAAGCTTATGCCAACCTAAGTGAAATTTATCTTCTACAAGATAGATATGATCTTGCCATTGAAAATATGGAAAAACTATTGTGTCTTAAACCTGAGCTCGAAATGGCCAGGGCGCAAAAGCTCTTTTATCAAGCACAAATCTGTGACTGGAAAGCTATCGCAAAAGATAGGCACCTGTTACCCAATTTGGGAATTTCGAAAAATCCTATCCCACCGTTTACGCTTGTTCCTTTCGAGGACGCACCGGAACGAAACCGCTTGCGGGCTGAGTTATATGCAAAGTTCAGGTTTAATCAAATAGCGTTAAAAAAAGGACACAAGCCATCACAACAAGCCGCGCGCATTCGCGTTGGTTACTTCAGCGCAGATTTTTGCAACCATGCTACAATGGCTTTAATGTCGCAGGTTTTTGCGCTTCATGATACGTCACGTTTTGAAGTGATTATTTATTCGTATGGAGTACGTAAAAATGACGAAATAATTGAAAAATTAACGAGTCATGTGAGTATTTTTCATGATGTATCTGCAATGACCGATAGACAAATCGTCGAACTGGCTAGATCTGAAAAATTAGATTTAGCAGTAGATTTAAAAGGTTATACGGCAGATAGTCGATTAGAGCTCTTTGCATATGGCTTAGCACCGGTGCAAATTAGTCATCTTGGGTATCCAGGAACTTTGGGTACAAATTTTATTGACTACTTTATAGCAGATCCCATTTTAATACCTGAAGAAAAAAGGCACTACTATAGCGAAAAAATAATATACCTGCCAAATTCGTATCAGCCAAATGATAACGAAAGATTTATACCGGATAAGGCGATCACCCGCGAAGAAGCTGGACTCCCAATTGATGGTTTTGTTTTTTGCTGCTTCAATGATAATTATAAAATATCCCCAAAAGAATTTGATATTTGGATGCGCTTGCTTAACAAAGTCGAGGGCAGTGTTTTGTGGTTATTAAGGTCTAACAGTTGGGCAGAAATGAACATGAAGAAAGAAGCTGTTGCACGAGGTATTGATGCAGAGAGATTGGTTTTTGCTGAAAAAATGCCCAATGCAGAACACTTGGCAAGACACAGACTGGCAGATTTATTTTTGGATACGTTTAACGTTAATGCACATACCACAGCGAGTGATGCTCTTTGGACTGGCTTACCTATCATAACAAAGTTGGGTGAAAGTTTTGCTGCCAGAGTTGCAGGAAGTTTACTTAATGCTGTTGGATTACCTGAATTAATTACGGAAAATGACAGCGATTATGAAGCTCTTATCTTGGATTTATCTAGAAACCCTAAAAAGTTAGGAGAAATAAAACGAAAACTTGCGGATAATCTCCTATCGAAACCACTTTTCGATACCCAAACGTATACGAACCATTTAGAAAACGCGTACCAACAAGCCTTTGAAACGTATCGTAAGGGGGGCGCCCCTGAAGTAATCATAGTACCAAATTAAACGTATTAAGTGGAGAGATGCTGCTTCGCAGCGTTAGCGTATGGGAAAATCGGTAAACAGCCTTAAGGGGTGTCATAATTCTTGATAATTCTAAAGGAAAAAAAAGATCTTGGGTGCTGGCTGCGTTAAAGCATAGAAACTGCGCTGTCCAAAACTGTTGAATGGCACAACGCTCTTTAAGAGTAAGAAGATTTGGATAGCCTCACAAGTCTGCAAATTGCGGTATTCCACGGTACACGTAACGATAGGGGTGGACCACTTTAATGGGGGGGCTCACATCAAAATGTTCTCTCTCGGCGTTAACTACCCAAAAGTGTGGAATTATTGCGTGTTCCACGCTCGCCTAGAAAGGCACTAACTAACCATCCGCTAAGCATGCTCCAATTTTCGTAACTGTCTAAGAACAAATTCATGTTTTGAAAACACTCATTTGGCTTTGCATCGTCAAATTTTAACGACTTTACGTCAAATGCTTTCACAGACTTTTTGTTTATCCAATTTACCAGAACACATGTAGCATTTTTCATTTCTCTCACCTGTCTTTAGAACTTCAATAGTGCCATCTGCATTACGTCTGTAGTCAGCTACAGCGATGGTTAAACGTATTTCATCGTTCAAGTGGTAACACGTCTTTTCAGCCCATTCCAGCAGCATGCCACTGATATACTCCGGCCCATTATCAACCCGAATGGTTCCTTGTTTCCTCCGCCATTCAATGATCCGATTAAGGCTACGGATGACCCGTTCGGCTGGCAGCGAAAATTCGACCTCGATACCAAGGCACTCACGGTTAAAGTCATCCAGCACGTTCAATAGCCGGAATGCACAGCCATCACCGAGATGATCTGCCGTTCCGACAAGACAAAAAACTACCGACTATCGAGTATTAAGCTTTCAGACAAAAGATTAGCTTCAATTAAAGTGAAATTTGACAAAATCGTTGAAATGGGTTTTGTTTTCTTGAGCAATTTCATATTGAGTGGCGAAGGCTCGGAGGAGTTTAGCTTTGTTGTTAATGATGTCTTTTAGCCCTATAACCATGTCAGCATCGTTTTCAAAAATGCTCACTCCAATCAATTTTTCTACTTCTGGATGATTAGTAATATCTCCAGAATGTCCGGCAAAAAGGGTATTGGTCATAGCACATGACATAAATCTATAGTCATTGAACACACTTTGTTCATCAAGGTTAAGATTTAGATAAATCCAAGATCTATCAAAAACATGAAATGTATCGTTATCTAAAATATTAAAGCCTACCTTTAAATTTAGACCTTCTGAAGCGATTTCGTTCAACATGTTGTTTCTAAATTGATTTTGGGATCCTATAAATACTATATCTATTTCCTTTTTTGCTGTTGGTTGTAAATCTGAATATAGAGGTGGCAGTTTGAAGAAATGTCCGTCGTTTAAATATGGTAAGTTCAAGTGGCAATACTCGAAGACACATTGGCTTTGGAGCAATTTTAAGTAATTAATATTCTTATCTCTCCATTCTGCTTTATAAAATGGTTCTAAATTTACGATAATATCGTTGGCATGGGCCTTTTTTAGCCAATATTCTGGGGAAGAGTGAGCACCAAAGACTACCTTTCGTGCACTTGTTTCTACGTCGCCCCAAGTGACGTCACATTTCAGCCCAACCTGTATTATTCTGGCTTTAAACTCTCTGCATAAAGGTAAAAAAATTTTATTGAAATTGTTGCTTCGGTCAACGCATAACATTACATCATCATCGGACATTTGGCAGCCTCATTATTGTATTACGCATAGCTCAATCTTTTGAATTAGAGGCAATTAATGTGCCAATTCTGCTTTTGACGATGGCTTTCACTAAAATCAGGAACTTTTTTCTGACGATCGTATTATTTGTCTTTTCATTTCCACCGTTAACTCAGGCTGGTTTACTTGAGCTGCGCCTCCAAGACATTTAATTTTTCTACAGCCAAACCCTGTATTTTTCCTTGCTCAATGACTTGTTTCGCATTCTCAAACTGTTTTTCTTTGATGAGCGCATCGATATAACTTAGCCAAAATTGTTCTATTTTAGGGTTCGATTCAAGTGCGGCTTTAAAAAATGGCAATGCGGCATTAACTTCATTAACTGAGACTGCTAATATGCCTAGGTTATGGTTCGCATCAGGATGTGAAGGTTGTGATTTTATAATAGCACGATAAAGGTGTTCAGCTTCTTCAAGTTTGCCTTCTTTGTGCGCTGCAACACCTTGCTGCAATACTTGTTCAATAGGCAATTCTATAACTTCGGTTACTAACCTGTCCGACATATTTTTAAGAAGCTCTAATCCATCATAATCTAAGCTACTTTTGTCTTGAATGGTTGAAAGACCTGTAAATGTATATGAACATAATTCCCGTTCCGAAATTATGTCTCTATTTGTCTTGATGAAAATGCATTCAAACGGAGATAAAGATCTGCCATAAAATGCGGATTTAAAAAGTGGGTCTCCATCTCTCAATGTATTAGGGAAATCAACTACTTTTTTGGCAATATTGAACTCTTCAAATGTAGGCAACAATGAAGATATTGAAAATCCATTTTCCATGATAATTTGCGACATTTGTATTTCGTAATCAGAAATTACGTCATCTTTTTCTAGCTTTTTATATTGGTTGAAAAAACCTTTTTGAGCCAACAATTTAAAGCCTATAGATGAAAGTGCATAAGCAGTTGTTTGAACATGAATAAATGGAGGTCTGAATTTATGCCTCTCACCGAATTTTATGGAATGGTAAGATTTTTCAGGCAATAAGTTTATAGAACTGCCAACTAAAGCGATCGAGGCCGAAAGTCGTGATGTAAATATTTGATGCCAAATTTTTTCGTTGAACGTTGTTAAAAACGGCCCTCTTACACTTGAGTTAACAAAAACATACACATCAAAAGCGTTGGAATCATTATGTTTAGCAAACTCGGTAACTGCGCCAAAATCATTATTTTTATTTTCTATGAAAAAATATTTCACATTTGGAAGATTAGGCAATTTTACCGAACAGTTGCCTGAAATATAGATGAAGTAATATGCATCATCAAAAATTGCAGTATTGAGAAAAAATACAAAGTTCTCTTTGTAGCTCCTATTTAACTCGAAGTAGTGATAGATAATGGCAGTTTTCATGTCTTTTTTCGCCTTCCGCAAGTGCACTTTTAAGTATGTCAGCTGTAAAACTAAACTCTTTGTAATGCTCCTTGACTTTCTTCAATACGCCTGTTCGTTCTTTTTAGCCTCAACCATCTGCCGCTGAAGAGTTTCCATTTAGGCTTTAAGTTCATCATAGGACTTTATAGCGTATCTCCGCTGGTTAGTTGACATCATCACGGTATTCGAAAACTAAAAGTTTGAGAAGTGCGGTAATCCGCCGTGATACGCTTTGTGATTATTTTGACAAAATCCGAACATCGTGTGCCTTGAAGCAAGTTAAAATTATTTGCTATTTTTTAACTTGTCTCATCAAATAGAAGTCTTTCATAACAAGATTCGGCAGCGGTATAGAGAAGACGTTATTAATCTAGTTGTCGAAGGTAATTTCCATAGGCGTTCTTACCAAACTTTTCAGAAGTTACTGTGATCTGTTCTTTTGAGATCCATTTTCTCTGATATGCAACCTCATCTGAAGATCCAACCTGCAGCCCTTGGCGCTCTGTTAGAGTACGGACAAAGTTGCTGGCGTCCAACAGAGCGGCTTGGGTGCCTGTATCAAGCCACGCATATCCTCGGCCGAGTTTCTCAACGCGCATGTTGCCGTCTCGTAAGTAAGTTTCAAGTAACGCCGTGATCTCTAATTCTCCTCGCGCGGAGGGTTTGATTGATTTTGCGCGTAACTTTCAGTATGCTCAAAGCCATCATTGCACCTTATTCTTTTAAAGCCAATTTTATGCAAAACCTTACGGATTACCAATTCAGAAAAAAATAAACTCCCATGTTGAACTGTAATTTGATCTGCATTATCCATCACATTAACATTAACTGTAATGATCAAATTACCAGAGCTCAGTGTTTTTAAAATATACAGGAGTTTTTGACTTTGGAGAAAAATAGCCGCTAAGCTTGGACAACTTATTATTGATGCGTCGATTTTTTCCTTGTCGTTGAGAAGCAAGTTTTGCAAATCATTAATAATGGATAGGCCAATATCATTGGCATGGGCAACCCTAATTTGTCTTTCAATTACTTTGAAAGGTGAGTTTCTTGGGGCATCAAGACCTTGGCTTAAAAAACCAAGACAACATGCTTTATAGATAGACAGCCCTAATAGTGCATCTGACACTTCGAGCCAATATAAATCATTTGGCTCTTGTTTTAGCAGGCTATTCTGAATCAAAAGTGGAAGTATATTTTGACGAGCCTCGGACTCGATAAGGTCGAATATACTATCGTTAATGAGTTCAGTATTCACCTCTATACCCTTTCTGCTGCTGGATAGTTTCCATCTCAGCTTGAAGTTCGTCATATGATTTCATCACACGTCTCCTTTGAATAATTTTTTATGCCATTTAGTAATTCTATTACAGTATTCCTGACAGTTTACTTTGGCGCTTGCGCATGAAAGATGCAGGGATATTTTGCACTTTCCGATATTTTGCTACCGTGCGGCGTGCAACGTTAATTCCATTAGACTTCAAGGTCTCCACGATTTCATCATCGCTTATCGGGTTTTGTGGCTGTTCGCTTTCAATCAATTTTTTGATTTTGAATTTTACTGCCGCAGAAGATTGCATAGTTTGGTCATCATTTAGTGCCAAACTTACACTAAAAAAAGATTTGAGCTCCAAGGTTCCCTGCGGTGTTTCCATCAAAGAGCCCGTCGTTACTCTGCTTATTGTACTTTCGTGCAAATCCACCGCATCAGCGACATCGCGGAGTATCATTGGTTGAATATAATTTGGCCCTTTTTCTAGAAACGCTGTTTGCCTCTTAGCAATCTCAGCGCCCACACGAAGCATCGTGTCGTTTCGCTTCTGCAGAGCATTTTTTAACCAGTTTGCTTCAGCAATTTTTTCTTTTATGAATTCTTTTTGTTCATCGTCCATTTTGGATTTTCGAACAGTTTTTGCATATGTCTTGTTAATTGAAATACTCGGCAGTGTAGACCTGTTCAGGGTCACCAGCCAGCCGTCATCTTTTTTTGTAATTTTCAAGTCAGGCTCTCTTATATTGATTGCTTCTGAAGAGAATTGAAGGCCGGGCTTGGGATCGAAACTTTTAATTATTTTTAATTTTTCGGCAAGCTCTAGGTCACAACAACCGCAGCGGCGTTTAAGTAAATCAAATTTACCACTGCCCAGTAGATGCAAATTGTCTAAAATATTTTCGAGTGTTTGGTCTAACATTGTCCTATCTTTGGCCTGCAGCTTCAAGCATTCCGCCAAAGTTCCTGCAAACAATCCGGCAGGCTCAATCATCTGTAGTTTCTCTAGAACATTCTCCGCGACTTTCAGGTCCACCGAAGTCTGGTCAGCCACATTTTTTGCGGTCACACCCACCCAGCCAGTGGGCTCCAATTCCTCTAAAAATTTGTAGGCCACGATTTGTTCTTGCTGAGTGAAGTCTAGGCTAGCTATGTAGTCTCCGCAGTGTACATAAAGTGATTTATCATGTGATTTTAATAATTGAACAGGATCAAAATCGGTTTGTTCTCTTGACACTGTACTCTTAGTTTTGAAGCTATCTCCAGTTTCAAACTGGTTCTCTATTTCGGTTTTTGTTTTTTGTTTTTCTGTGCCGAATGGTTTTTCTTCTAGGGTTTTTGTAATTGAAAGAGTTTCAGTATGTGCATCATTCGCACGTGAGTTTTTCTCGAGAGTATTTTTATCATTCAATTCGATAAAAGGATTAACAGTAAAGGTATCTTCTATGTATTCGTTGACCTCTAGGTTCGTCATTTGTAGCAACTTAATCGCTTGCTGTACTTGAGCTGTAAGCAGCAACCCTTGACGCTGTCCTATGCTAATGCTGAAATCAAGTTTCATTGGATTCTCCCTCCATGAAGTATTTTTAGCCGTTAACTGAACGGTTGCCAAAAAATATAATTGACAGGTTGGTTGTGTCAGAATTTTGACAACAATTTAGAATAGGAAAATTTAATTTCTAAACTTTTCTAATTTGAGACGTTTTGATTTGTGATGGTTATACATATTCAGTAATGGGAGAAACAAATGACAAGTATTAACGCTGGTGGTGCATTCTACAGAGTTCAAAATGCAATAAATGAAAATTCAGAAAGAGTATCGGCAAGCATGCAGCGTCTGTCGTCTGGTTTACAAAACGTCGCACCAGGTGATCGGGTAGCTTCTTCGGCTGTGGCTTATGGACAGAAGGCGGAGCTAGCTTCGGTTAAAATTGGTGTTCAAAATGCTACTGAAGCATTGCAAGCTCTGGAGATGGCGAATAACGCGATATCAAAAATGAGTGAAATGGTTGTTCGGCTTGAAGAGTTAAATGCGCTCGGTGGCAATACATTTAATAGTGCCGACGACAAAGCTGCAATTGCAGCTGAAGCTGCAAAAATCGTTACTGAGATTTCAAGTATCCAGTCTGGAGCCAAGTACAAGGGCATAGCTCTTTTTGGCACTTCCACTACGGTTGGAACAGGTAAAAATAATACCGCTCTAGCCGTGACGGCTGGGTCTACAATAACAGCAACTATCACAGCAGCGAGTATTCAGATTGGCACGGCCACCGCCAACATTTCTACAACTAAACAGGCCGTTGATGGTTTGCAAATTACTGCTGGAGCTAATTACAATAGAGCAGTGAACGCATTGTCGCAGTTGAGCAGTTTGCGTGCCGGTTACGCGATTGATGTTGCCTCCAAACTGGACGTAGACTTTGCCGGCGAAACAACTGAGCTCGCTAAAGGTCAAATATTGGCACAAGCTGGCACTGCGATGTTGGCACAGGCAAACGCTCAGGGACAGGGCATGCTCGCTTTAATCCAGTCGTAGGATTATTGATTCTAGTGCATTAGACCAAACCAGGTTGAAGTAGCCAAAATAGTGCTTTTGGCTGCTTTTTTTTTTGGTAAACTTTATATAGAGTAGGGTTTAAGCGGGAGGGGGACTCTATGGCTGAAGATACAAATCAACCCGTCGATGGCTTGGAAGACGCGGATCCAGTTGAAGGTGAAGTTGAAATTCGCTCCGAGCAGGAGCAACAAAAATTTGAATCTGATTTTGCTATAAAGATGGTAGACACTTTAGTTGCTATCAACGAACAACAGATTTCCAGTTATGAATTACCAAATAGATTCTTCACAACTGACGAGTTAAATTGCTTTGGATTTTTCTCGAATTCAGTGCCAGTCAACCCACTGCCGGCAGTTTATCCTGAAAATGGATTTCTCTTGTTTAGAGGAGTTCCAGTGCCTAAATCTGTGAATCTTACATCTGCAAGCTTGGAAGAAATTGAACAAATTATTAAGTCGTCCATATCCAAAGAGGCGCTAGGTCAGCAGTTGTCAGATTTAGGCTCAGACATGATAAATGCGTATCAAATTGCAACTCAAATATATAATGATCGTGTAGAGAAAATTCGAATCTCGTATTTGGCAAATGTTAAAAACGCTAAGTCACAAGTGATGGAAATATCAGCGGCAGTTGTCTGTGCATTTGTAATTATTTTGACTTTATTAAACCTTACATAAAAACAATCAAAAGGCCATAATTAGTCTGCTGACACTAGCAGAACTGGCAAAGATTGGTATGGGAAAAATCTTGAGTATGAGTGGCCAGTCATAAAATTTACTGACCAGAACGTTTTGGGGTTGAGTGTATTTTTATCGCTAGTCCAGTAAGCTTCAGGAGATATTTTTGGGAAATATTTTGAATTTATTTTGGGTGCAGTGCACTCTTCACATATGAGGCTCTCCAGCTCTTGACGGGTCGGCAGCCTCCAGTTGCCTCCAAGTTGTCGTTTTGCTTCGCTTATGGCATACTCGACTTGGGCATGGTCAAGTTTAACGATATCGCCAGTACAGGTGTCGAGTGCTGGGTCCCATGCTTGCCCAACCGAGCAGCGAAGCCAAGTTATGCCTGATTGTAGGTCTCTTACAGTGTGCTGCCTCGCCATGAATTGAGCTGAAGCTTGGCTGGTGAGGTAAATTGTAAAAACAACGAACCCAATAAAACCTCTGTACATGGCTATACTTTCTAATCTGAATTGGAGAACCCAACAGGTGACTGGTGATTTATTTTCATAAGACTTATATAGAATGGTACAAATCTTGTATACTGGTATGAGCATGGGGAGAGATTAACATGGATATTGCAGCATTACTTGGCTTTGTCGGTGCCGTTGGGATGATACTTGCTGCGATGATTGCAGGTGGAGGTGTCGCTCCTTTTGTGGACAATCAATCTATTTTGATCGTGTTTGGTGGCTCTTTCTTCGCTGTCATGTACACCGCACCGATGCCGGTCTTTTTAGCTAGTTTTAAAGCTATGGGGAAATGCTTCAAACCCGGCTTGCCCAAGCTCGATGAGACAGTTGAGCGTATGGTTGAGCTTGCAGGTATGGCGAGAAAAGACGGAATGATGGCTCTAGAAGGCCAACCGGTTCCGGATAAATTTTTCGAAAAAGGAATGCAAATGCTGGTGGATGGGGCCGACGAGCAGAAATTGATTAAACAAATGAATTCTGAGATAGCATCCATGAAAGGCAGGCACGCCGAAACTACCGGATGCATAACAAGCTGGGTTGATATTGCGCCAGCGATGGGCATGATCGGTACGCTTATTGGTCTTGTTTTGATGTTGGGGAATATGGGAGATCCAAAATCGATTGGTCCAGCTATGGCTGTTGCTCTTTTGACAACACTCTATGGTGCCTTTGTTGCTAACGTAATGTTTATGCCTATGGCAAAAAAATTAGAGGGTTTTACCGAATTCGAAGTCAATTATCGTAAATTTGTATTAGAAGGTTTGCGCGGTATCGCTCGAAGCGATAGCCCAAGAAACATTCAAGACCAAATGGCCGCAACACTGCCACCTAAACTTCAAGCCAAATTTGAAATCGCGGCATAGATGAAGGCGGATTAACAGATCATGGCTGAAGAAGCTCTTAACGAAGAAGATCAGGACGAACCGGATTGTCCTAAGTGCCCTCCACCAGGCGCACCTGCGTGGATGGCAACATTTGCTGATATGGCAACATTGTTGATGGCTTTCTTTGTTTTGATCTTATCATTTGCTGAATTTAATGTTCCAAAATTTAAACAGATCTCAGGCTCGCTTCGTGAGGCGTTTGGTGTGCAGAAAGTGGTTCCTGTTGTAGAGCAACCAAAAGGGACGACAGTAATTTCACTGAATTTTAGCCCCAACCCCACGCCAGCTGTTACCGAAACTCTCCGCCAACAGACGACTGAACTTCAAAAGCCTGAATTGGAGTTGCAAACTAAATTAGAAGATTCTCCTGAGGGTGGTGAGGCAGATAAGAAAAAAGACTCTGACTTTGATGGCGCTGGCGGTGAAAGTGATGCGTCACTGGATGCTACAGAATTGGCTAAGCAGTTACAGAAAGCTATTGATAGCGGGGAGGTGCAAATAGAAACTCTCGGCGAAAATGTTGTGATTAATTTTCCGAAGGAAGAGTTGGATCCAGAAGAAATTAAAAGCATGATCCAGGAGACGATGAACGCGCTTGCTGAAGCCCGGCAGGCTGCCGGGGCCTCAGAGAGTGAAGTTCTTTTCGGTGGCTTAGAAGCCGAACTCCAAGAATTAGCGGCATCTCTCGAGGAGAGTTTTCCAGAGAATGGAACTGATCAGGGTGGATCATCTGACCAAGAGAGTGAAAAACTGCAGAATGCCTCTAAGGCTACAGAAGAGTTGACCGTGGCTCTACAAGAGCAAATCGACCAGGGATTGATTGATATAGAGCAGCGCGAGGGCAGCGTCTTTATATCCGTTGGTGCTGGCGGTGCATTCCCATCTGGAACTGCAGACTTAACTGAAGACGCACAGGCTATTTTGGATCGTATTGCGCTTACAGCAATGAGTCCTGAGAGTAAAATTACCGTTACAGGCCACACGGACGATATACCAATTTCCAATGGAAAGTTCCGCGATAATTGGGACTTGGCTGCGGCGCGGGCTGCAAGCGTGGTCCAAACGATTGAAGAAACAGGTTTAGTGTCGGGTGGTCGGATGTCTGCAGTCAGTAAAGGTGAAACAGATCCTGTTGCCGATAACGTCACTGCAGAAGGCCGTGAAGAAAATCGCAGGATTGAAATTGAAATTACATATTAATCTAAGATTTCCGTTGAATTGGTCGTTTAGAAATTTGGAGTGTTTTGATGAGCCAATCGATTAGCAACGACTATGTGAGCATGATTAACAAGAGAGGCTCAGGGTATAATATTCCTGAAATTGTTGATGCAATTGTTGAAGCCGAAATCGTGCCAGTGAAGGAAATTGTTACTGCACAAAAAGAGCAGGTAGACGCATCTCTTTCAGGTATGAGTATTCTTAAGTCGAGCATGTTGGCGACGCAGACGCTTGTAAATTCCATGAGTTCAGATTCTCTATTTACCTCAAAACACTCACCGAATTCCAATTTTATGCGTTCCACTATTGTGGACCAAGCATCCCTTAAAGCAGGCCTTAATACATTTGAAGACGTAGTAACTGCTAAGCCACAGATATGGCGCTTAGATGGAGAAACTGACTTAAATAGGTCTGTTACTGATCAAACAATAACCATAGAATTTGGAACGAATGGTGCAGATGACAGTGGATGGACGCCATCGAACCCCGTTCGTTCTGCACAAGTTGTTCTGTCAGGCGACACTTTGTCTTCGGCAGTCGTTAAGTTAAACAATATAACAGGAATAAAAGCTGAATTTTTGCAGCTTAACTCTAACACGAATGAGTATTCAGTGGTTTTGACTAGTGAGACTGGGACAAAAAATGGTTTTAAGATGACGAATAATGGATCTTCAGGATGGAAGACTGCAGCTGGTGGGGCGGATGACTTCTTCCAGCAGGCTGTAGACGCCACCTTTAAGTTAAACGGCCAAAGCTATTCGCGTTCAAGTAATAAAATAACAGATATTATTCCTGGTTTAGAGGTTGAAATTTTATCTAGCAGAACGGCCGTCCAGTCAATCACGTTAGAAAGGTCTTCAGCGAGTATTCAAAAAACAGTAGAAACGCTGATTGGAGATCTTAATGCATATAAATCCGATTTAAATGCGCTTGGCTTTATTGATGAGGTGGGCGATGAAAATGGCGAATTGGCAAACAGTTCATTTCTTAGGAGTGCAAAGCGACACTTAACTCAATTCATGACGGCACCTATTACGGGTTTTGGTGATAGCAACATATACTTTGTAGACTTTGGAATTAAAACGGCAAAGGATGGATCTTATGTATTTGATCAAAAATCATTTAACCGAACTTTCACTAACACGCCTGAAAAGTTTGATGCCTTAACGCAAGATACGGTGTACTCAAGCGACCCGTTTTCAACCCCTTATTCTGTATCTGACGCCGGCTTGCCTCCAGGTAAATATGAATACCGTCAGGCTGATCAAAAATTAGTCTCAAATACCACTTCAGACGTCTTAGCCACAACGTTATCTGGTTCAGCAACAGATTATACCAGAACTGCTGATGGATATTCCGGCTTCTTAATAAAAAGTTACTGGCCTAATCCATCGGATTACAATATCTACGTCGGCCACAGCGCGAAAACCAAAATAAATAATTTTTTTGCTAATTCTCTTTCAGCTACTGGACAGCTTGATGCGACGGTTGATTTATACAAAGATCGGGCTTCTGGCATCGATGCTAGGTTAATCAAAATTGATAAACGAGAGGCTCTACTTCAGGCGCAGTATACAAAGCGATTCTCTGACATGGAGAAAGCGGTCAATTCATCAACTTCGTCAGCGGATTACATCACTCAGTTGGTAGACGGCTGGAACAAATCTTGAATAAATTAGAGACCGTATTTCTTGATTTTTTCTATTAAGGTCGTGCGCTGTAGGTGAAGATCTTTTGCAGCTTCACTCGTATTACCTGCATTCCTCTCGAGCGCTTTTTCAATTAGAACTATCTCGATATCTCTGAGAAGTCTTCTAACATCAACACTGTTGGAGATATCAAACAGCCGCGAGAAATCTTTTGCTGTTGGTGGCGCACCTTGGTCAGCTTCATGGCCGCGATCCGCACCACCTAATTGGTCAAGTACGCTCCAAACATTTTCGGTTTCTTCAACGTGGTCAAAAAACGCATTTTGATCAAAACCAAGTAGGGTCTGGGTAACTTGTTCTCGATTGATGTTTTGACCAGGAAAGAAGACTTTTGCTCGCTCCAAAATATTTCTTAGTTCTCTAATATTGCCTGGCCACTCATATGTGGTGAGCGCTTCAAGCCCACTCTTGTCAAAGCCAAAAGGGGCTTCGTTTGCATTGACATATGAATTGTCTTTAAGAAGGTGGGTCACTATTTCTGGTATGTCATCTGAGCGTTCTCGCAGGGTTGGCACTTGGATCGGAAAGACATTCAGTCGAAATAGCAAATCTTCACGGAATTTATTTTGTTTAACTAATTCTTCCAAGTCTTTATGCGTCGCGCATACCACTCTTACATCTAATTGTATCTCTGCTCGTCCACCCACTCTTGTAACAATAGAATTTTCTAGCACTCGGAGCAATTTGGACTGTAAGTCGAGGTTCATGTCTCCTATTTCATCAAGAAACAGTGTTCCCTTATTTGCTTGTTCAAATTTTCCAGGTGTTGTTTTGACTGCTCCCGTGAAGGCACCTTTTTCGTAACCGAATAACTCAGCTTCCATTAAATCACGAGGTATGGCGGCGCAATTGACGGCCACAAATTTACCTTTTCGACGGCTCGCGTCGTGCAAGCTTTCTGCTACTAATTCTTTTCCTACGCCGGTTTGGCCTTGAATTATAGCAGCATAGTCTGAGGGTCCGACCATCGAAATTAGTTTTTTGAGGCGCATAGCCGCCTCTGAGCTACCAACTAATTTCGAATACATTACAGCCATTCAGTACACCGCGAATTTGGGCAATCTCATGATTATGCATAACATGATTACAGCGTTCTTTGTAATACCTACAACGATTAAAACAAGTTCTATCGTATTCACAAAACACTTTATTCATAAATGCTAATGAGATACAGTATAGGTGAGTTAAATTGCGTGTGTTTTGTAACAATTAAAGGGCTGTCAATTGAAACGATTATTGGCCTCTATTGCACCTGCAAAAATTAAGCGAGCATTTTCGAAGAAAAAGAAAAATATGCCATTGCTTGATTATGATTTAACACGGTTCGATGAGCAGGATATAATTTTAGAGAGCGAAGCGCAAATTCAAGAATTTTTACCGGATATTCTGGGACAGGCACTGGCGCGAACTTGGGTTGATAAGAGATTTTTAAACGCGTTTTATGATCAACCCAAGGAAATTCTAGAGAGGGCAGGCGTTTTCCTTCCCAAATCTATTTCTGTGGAGTTTATTAAAATAGATAAAGAAAGGCCTAAGGTGATAGTTTATCAAAAAAAGGGATCGAAAAGTACACGGCTTCTAGAATTGAAATTAGTTATGGTTGCAGCGACATGATACGTATAATTTGTAGTTTAGCCCTTCTGATGATGATTGTTGTGACTACTGCGCGTGCGCAAACAGAAACAATTGAAGCCAATCCTGATATCTTTGTGAATGCAATCAATGCAATTGAAAACAAAGACTTTCAAACAGCAGTAGAACTTTTCACCATTCTTGCTAGTGAGGGTGAGCCTACATCTCAACATAACTTATCCATATTGTACTCTAAGGGTCTTGGTAGCCCTGTGAGTTATAAGCGGGCTCTGTATTGGGCGTGGCGTGCATCCTTAGGCGGTAATGAGCAGGCAATGGGTGTAGTCGATAATTTACGAGATATGGTGACTGAGGACTTGATAGGGGTTGTATCTGAAGAAATAGTTAGCGAGTTGACCGCTAAGGCTATGGATGGTGACACGAATGCTGCAGAAAGGTTAGGAAAGACCTACTATAAACTATTTGTGGAGCCTGACCTGAAAATGGCTTACACATGGTTTCTGATTTCGCAGGCCTTTGGAAATGAACGTGTGAGTGACATGATAACGGAGATCGAAGATTTAATCCCAATTGAAGATAGAATTACATACCAGGAAGAGGCGACTGAAATTTTTATTAAAATACCTAAGTAATTAATTTTTTGGGGTTACTTTGGATAGAAAACTTAGTTTATTTTCTTCAAGAGTAACGTGTTGTTCAATAGTATCTATTTTTGATGTTAATTGACTTAAAATTTCTTTTATTTTTTCCGGATCTTCAGGTGCGTCAACGTCAGGGCTTTGAGCAACAGCATATTCGTCGATAAGCGAGTAGACTTCTTTAATTGCTTGATTCAAAAAGGTTTCGTCAGTCCGAGACGCAATGTCTGGACTTGATAGTAATTCTCTCATTTGTTCCAGTGTATCCAGGAGCAAATGGTTGTCTATATTCATGCTATCAGCTTCCAGCTTCTCTAAAGCTTTCAAACATTTTTTCAGTCACGATATCCAGGTCTATCGGATAGCGTCCCTGTTCGACTTTAGTCTTTATTTCGTTGACTAGTGAGCGATCCACGGGTGGCCCATCGGCAAGTTTAGCAACCTGATCCTTAATTTTAAGGTCTTGGCTGTCTAACTTATTTACTATTTCCTTAGGCGCCAAATCTGAGACTTTTTTGTCAATTTGGACATTCGCTTTGTTACTATCGCTAAGCTGTACGCTCGCACTTGGCACGTTATTGCTAACTGAATTGATCATGTTATGCACTCCTCTCGAGTCTTCTAACGACGAGATTTTAGTTTATGTTAGTTAGTGGCGAAACTTTTTTTTCTGCGATCACTTTGGCTTTTAGTTGTTTCAATGACGATGAGTTTCTGACTAAGACCATGTCACCTACTTTCCCGTCGGAAAGCGCTTCGCCATAGGTTACAATTCTTATTGCTTTGGAGCCAGATATTATTAGAACAGATTCATTTTTATTGACTGCGTTTTTTGCCAATATGTGCCGCGGCTTTATCACGGTGTCCCTAGACAAATTTCTTTTTGCTTTTTGACCGACGATATTGTTAAGCGTCACGTAAGCGCCTCGTGCAGTTCGATAATCAGCCCATTTCATCACCAAATCAGCTGGTTCAATCACCTTTCCTTTTGGGATATTTGATTTTGTGAACACTATCTGCACAGTATTTGAAAGATTATTATGTCCCAATTGCTCACTTTTCGATGCCCTGTCTTGCGTTCTAAGGGAAATAGACCATCGAGCCGGCTTGCCGCATGACGCTTTAAGCGTGTGCCAGCTACTAGGGTGTTTTTGTGTTATCAATATCTTTTCATTACACGGAAAATAGGCGCGCTTCTCTGACACCAAAATTTCATTGTATATACCGTTCTCAGCCAAATAGCTTTGGGCAATCTTTTTGATGTCAGCACCAAAAATCAACCTCTCCTCAGCACAAAGCATTTGAGTACTCGTAGTAATCAGAAAAACGGTAAATATCTTGATAAATATTTGCATTAGTAACGTTCCAGCAATTTAATGCTTAATCCGTCAAAAGACTTTCCAGCTTTACCCTGTGTAAGTGCGTGCAGAGTTGTTGAAGTATTATTCATCTGCTTAACGGTAAAGTAGTATTGTTGAGTGCCAGACTGTACCGAGCTAAAGATATCATCCGGCGACAGCCCATCTTGCAGGCCATAATCGATCTCCAAATTTTTGTTTTTAAGTTTTATTTTCCCACTAAAATTCATACATTCTAGGTGGTGCAAAGTTTGAGTGATTGACTCCACTGCCAATTTAAAGACCGCCTCCTGAATACTATCCAAGTCTCGTCGCCTAGAATTGGAGCCGCCAACAAACATACCGCTTTTCTCAATTTCCATCTCTGTTTTGGTTTCTGTTCCATTCAAAGCTTTAGATTTTCGAAATAATTCAGATTTAGCTTTCACCAACAAAACCTTTTTCCGTTGAATAACGTTCGATGTCTTCACGTCTAGATCTAGTGAAAGTGTAAGCAAATAGTTTGGTATCGACCTTTTAGGTGTATTTTCATTTTCATATAGTGAATAGCTCGATGAGGTCGTGGACCGGTCAGAATTATTTTCTTGGAAGTTGAATTTGGGGTTGGCAGCCATCATCGCTTCTATTGTCTGCGTTAATGACAGTTCATCGAATTGCACCCAGAATGGTAGTGATTTCTTGATGGATAACCCCTGCCATTTAAAAGCCAGGTCAAGGTTATTTGGCTGACGACAGCTAATTTGGGTTTCATTTTGATTTTCTGGCAGAAGTAGTATCTCAAGACGCGCTGAAACCTTATCTCCATGGTCTTTGGTTGACAGCACCCGATAGCCCGCAATTTGTACATTCGATTGTGCAGAGATTTGATCAAATAACACTTTACCATTTTCTACTAGAGAAAAACTATCCAACGATTGAGCACCTGTTTGCAAAACTAACTGTAATGCGTTGGAAATGGCGCGAGCTTCGTAAACACTATATGGAAGCTCCGCAGTCTTGAGTGCAGTACCCTCCGACTCGACTACAAACCGTTCAGCTTGCAGCGAAGTCGAAAGTGCCATTAGCACAAAACAAAAAAGTATTCGAAGGTTGTCCATCAAATCATCATACCGCTCACTACAGTAGACCGCGTTTGTACAGTTTAATCAGACGATCCACATGAGTTTGACTAATTGATAGCTCCACGGAGTAGGTGTCTTGACCTGACGGTTCAATTTTAACGGTTTCTGCTCCCATGATAGTGCCTCGAACTGCTGCGCTCATTACGTCTGATGTTAGAATTGCTTCCGCAACAGTTGTTTGGCCATCTAATTGCACGCCATGGATCTGTTCGGTCAGTACGCGATAAGCATCTAGTCTGGCCGCACGAATTGCCATTAGCCTGCGTTGGTTCAAATTTTTTGATTGTTGCACAGCGATTGATGAGAAGCCAACCGCTTTAATTGTCGGGGCAACGTAAGTTGGAGCGCTTGCAAGTGTACTCTCTGCAAGGATCATTTGGGTGTTTTGAAGGCCAATCCTTTTTGACTTCAAAGTAGCCCTGGAGTGTTGCGAGCTATCTGGTGATTGTAAAAAGGGGATCCCTGCTGTGTCACAAGCCGATACGAATACACTGGTGGCCATGATACCAACAGTCAGCGGGATAGATACTGAGCGCATGATGCGTTCCTTTCAATAATAGTCATCTGCGGAATCTAGCAATAACTATGCCAGAAACAAACTTCAAAAATTAAACCTGTCATTAGAGATTACCAAGCGCATGATTTTAAGTGAAAAATATAAGTATGGCACGCTTTGTGCATACATCTAAACTAAGAGCTGTTAACGTTCATTAATCCAGAATTAATGTTTATTATCAGTATTTTAATTTGTCATTAATTTGACGCAAGTGAGGGAACTACGCATGCAGCAGAGCCAGGCCATAGGGTTTTCCATGGGAGACATTAAAAAAATGTCTGGCTCATTGCTTCCTGTTGGCATTCTTGCTTTGGTTGGAATGCTAGTATTACCATTGCCGGTGATTTTGTTAGACATGTTCTTTGTTTTTAACATCACAATTTCCCTACTCATCTTAATGGTGGCCCTGCACACCCATCGCCCGCTTGATTTCTCTTCTTTTCCAAATTTATTACTATTAGCAACAGTCTTGAGGCTAGGTTTAAACGTAGCCTCAACAAGGATAGTTTTGTCAGAGGGTCATAATGGGGCTGATGCGGCCGGTAAAGTTATCCAGGCTTTTGGAGAGTTCATTGTGGCGGGCAATTATGCTGTTGGCCTGTTTGTATTTGCTATTCTGGTTATCATTAACCTAGTGGTGATCACAAAAGGTGCTGGGAGGGTGTCCGAAGTTTCAGCAAGGTTCACGCTTGATGCAATGCCAGGAAAACAAATGGCGATTGATGCTGATCTAAATGCTGGAGTCCTGACTCCAGAAGAAGCGACAGATCGTAGGGCTGATGTATCGAAAGAGGCAGATTTTTACGGCTCAATGGACGGCGCCTCAAAGTTTGTAAAAGGCGATGCAATTGCCGGTATACTGATCTTAGCAATTAATGTGATTGGTGGCCTGATAATTGGAATTGCTCAACACGACTTGAACGTTGCCCAAGCAGCGGAATTTTATGTTCTGCTTTCAATAGGAGACGGGCTGGTAGCACAAATCCCGTCATTGTTACTTTCGATAGCGACAGCCATTATAGTCACGCGTGTGTCTTCGTCAGAAAACATGTCGGAACACATAAAACGTCAGGTGAACCTTTCGGCGGCTTGGCTACCGACTTCTTTGGTAATGCTTGCATTAGGTTTGGTACCAGGTATGCCTAATATCCTTTTTATTGGCTTCGCTGCAATCACTGGAATTCTTGCGTGGAATTCTCGAAGAAATGAAGTTTCTGCATTATCCGGTGAAGTGATTGCCGAAGGCGGCGAGGATTTAACGGAAGAGGTCGAATTTGGATTAGTAGATGTAAAAGATGCATCAAAGATTTCTGTCAACATTGGTTATGGGCTGGTACCGCTAGTGGATGAAGGAAAAGCAGATAATTTGGTCCCTAAAGTTACTCGCTTGAGGAAGGAAATTTCTAAGGCACTGGGGTTCATCGTTCCGGGGGTGCGAATTCGTGATGATCTAAATTTAGAGGCGTCTCAGTATCAGATAAAGATTGGCCAAAAAATTGTGGCGGATGACCTTATTTATGCGGATAAAAAATTAGCAATAGCCAGCGACAGTACTAACCTCGAGTTATCTGGTCTAAAAGTTAAGGAGCCAGCTTTTGGTGTTGATGCTTATTGGATTGATAAAGAACTTCAGGCCGATGCCGAAGCCAAAGGCTATGTGATTGTTGAGCCTGATGATGTTTTAACAACGCACCTGAACCAGATTATTAATAGTTATGCATCAGATTTGTTGGGCCAAGAAGAAGTCCAAGAATTATTGGATAATCTGAAAGTATCATATCCTAATTTAGTGGATACAGTAGTTCCAAAAGTGATGCCCCTTAATCAGGTAACTTCAGTCATGAAGTGCATACTTGAGGAAGGCGTACCAATATCTGATCTGAGATTAATTCTTGAAAGCTTAAGCTCAATGAATATCCAGAAGATGGATAGTGATGACATAGCTGAGCGCATCCGCCCTAAGTTGGTGCCGCTGTTAATTCAAAAACTTCTGAAATTCAAGGATACTATTCCGTTAAT
>Ga0213868_10001487_pt1 | contig 22644 bp, 16 predicted proteins | sample PICome_9_FD_160087 | JGI IMG/M metagenome (GOLD analysis project Ga0213868, IMG submission 160087) | Coastal seawater microbial communities near Pivers Island, North Carolina, United States - PICO127 | ecosystem: Environmental > Aquatic > Marine > Coastal | place: USA: North Carolina... | reverse complement strand
CAGCGCCCCTATAGCTCAGCTGGTAGAGCAACTGATTTGTAATCAGTAGGTCCGCGGTTCGAGTCCGTGTGGGGGCACCACTTAAATCAATAACTTAGCAGTCATATTGGCGCAATAATCAGTGATTTCTCGCCCAAAAGGTTTCACTTAGGTTTCATCGTTAGCCTGACCCAGTTGTTAATTGGTGGGTCTAGGCGAGCCAGAACCCATATCTCATCTAAAACTGAAGCCTTGTTTAGTGTCGTAACTATGACGCAGCGTCTGATGTGCAGATATTTGACCGCTGAAAAGTAGGGGTTACTGCGCCTGATCTCTATAGTTTAGATTCAGGACCTAGGAACGGGGACCCCCATTTTAGGGCCCCGCGTCTCGGACCACGGGCCTTTAGTGTTAGCGTTGTAAATTCATTGGGGGGTGGTTTTGTTTGGGTTGCCCAGCTGAGGAAGCAGACATTGCTTTCGCAAAGCACTTATGGCTGCTGTGTGGACTTTCCCGACATTGGTATTCGGGAATGTTGCTGACGCAGCAATTGTTCGCAGCCGCAGCGACGTGCTCTTTGCAATTCTGTGGGTTTCACTAGAGCAGCCGTTCAAATCGACTTTCAATCATCAATCCCAAATTGTCTTTTCGCTTTGAAGAGATTAAACTAGCGGGGCGCGGACAATGCAAATTTTGCCAACCGCCCGACCAAAGACCGCTTTTCAAAAGCCTTTTGCGCGGTGAACAGCCTTAAGAGCAACTGCAGACACTCAACGCCTTTCAGTTTTGTTGGCAATTAGGCACTAAATTGGGCAAAGGGACGGACGCATTCCTAATCGTCGTCTACGCTGCCGCCCCCTGCGCCTGTAGCTTGCGAGAGCTCAGTTTCTGGAAGGTACGTGCGTGCCGCTAGATCAGTCAGGGTGGCTAAGTTGCCAGCATTAACTTGCAACCGGCTTACCGGTATACCGCGAAATTCCCGATTTGCGTTACAGTGCACAATTTGAATTAAGTCGAATTGCTGGCATACAACATCCTTTCTTCCAGACGAAAATTGAACACCACGTTCGTTTACAGTGGCTTCAAACGTGCCCCAACTTACATGTATATTGCACCCGCTCGTTGCACTGATTTCCGATAGAAAGGGCAACAGAAAACAAGGATAAGCGACCCGTTCGATTTGCACACCACTGTCAAGATCAAGCGTCTGGTACGCATCGGAAAGATAGCTGCCAGTTAATATTGGACAGGCATAGGCTTCAGTTTTAGTCAAAGTACGACCATCCAACGGACGAATTGCCAGCTTTGATAGCGCCACACCGTCATTTAACTGCAGAAGCCCCACAAATTGCGACGCGCTTGGGAGGGACGCGCGTTCCAGCCAACAGACTGCGCGCGCGGCATCCTCTGCCAAGCCCCACGGCATGTAGGCCCCGCGCGCGGCCCGTTGGCAAAGGGCTTCAAACTCTTTCAACGAAAAATCTGTCATCTGTTCAAAGGGTCGGCGACATAGACCCAGTTATCTTGCGTCTTTAGCGACAATTCATCAGGGTACGGCGCGTTTTTGAACATTGTGATGCGCACCCACCGATCTGATCGTGGATCAAAATCAGTCGCCCCAAAAAATGACAGCTTGCACCGTAGCATATCAATTGGCCGGATGCCGTCTCCGACGATATTTTCTTGGATCTCGCTGTAGTCGCAATCACTTAATCCTTGTACGCGGCGCACAATCTTGCGGTGCTCTGGGTGCACCAAAAGGAAGCGCGCCAGTTGTTCTTCGTCAGACCATGTGGCCATGTCGGCCTGCAAACGTGCAATCTGACATGCAACGTCGAGCGGCGTTTCATAGTAGTCTGCATCGGGGTCGATTGATCGCGGACTCAGGCGCGGCTCGCCCTTGTTTTCGGAGACATACCAGAAGTTTTTTCGGGCTTCGGTGTTTTCGAAATCAAACCGCTCGACCCAAGCGTATCGCGTTTGCAACAGGAAGTTCAGCTTGGAAAGCTGCATCGCGCCGTCAATTTTTAAAGGCAACGAATGATCCGCACTCATCTTGTCTAGCAGATCATCGACCAAACCGCCGTGTGGTTCGATCAATAGGGAAACCAGCAGTTCTTGCGCTTCTGTTTTTAGATTTACCATGCCCCATTGAAACAATTGCTCCCAAGGGTAATCCGATATCAGGGCGTTGCTTTTAAGGTGTTCTTGCAAGGTGTTGATGTCCTTGCAAAGATCGACAGTTCGGCCCGCTTGGCCTTGATCCGCTGTACGCCATTTCGCGATACTGACAGAGGCGGCTGTGACTGCGGTGTGGAACAGCGCAATGGTTTCGTCGGTGGCACCCTGTTGAGCACGCACGCGCGCAAGCGCAGTTTCGCGCGCATTGATCCAGTTGTGGACAAGGCGTGGGTGTTTGACCAAAAACGGTGCCATACCCAATCCGGTCGAATTGCCGACACCCAAACGCCTGGCGATCCCGCGATCCAGTGGCACCGCAGTTTTCGGTGCGCGCGATCTCGCCAGATGTTCGACGATGTCGATCGTGAATGCGCGCGTCAGATAAACAGACAACATTTCGACCTGAAATGGCCGACTGGTTTCCGGGCGAGTCTTGAGCATATCACGCGCCGCTGCCCCGAACTTGCCTGACCCATAGACGGCAGTTGTGCGCATCAGATAACCGATGTCTTCAATCTGTTGCGTATCGGGCTGCAATCCTTGCGCCAGCCGAGAGACTACATGCTCAAACAAGCGGACAGAGCGGTTTGCCCGCGAAAGGCTCAACTCGGATTTTGAGACACGCCCTGCCTCTTGTTTGGGGACCTGATGCGAAAGGCGTTCTAGGTCTTCTTGGGTGGGAACCCCATCGAACAGTGTGAATGTTGCATCCCATTCTGTCGCAATAGATCGATCAGAACGGTTTTGCGGGTCCAGATCATGAGCGAAACAGACCAGACTGTAAGAGCGTGTTGGCCCCTTAGCTTCATAAACTGCGACACCCACGCCTTGGCGATCAACCTGCCAAACCGGACGTGAAAATTGCCATCCTTCTGAGACCACACGCCGCAGAAGCCCCCGCATAAAACTGAGTCGGGTCTGGTGGAATGATCCCAAACGTTCGAGGCGCATCACGTCAGATGGCGAGCGCATAACAAGGTCATGCTCCGTTTCTCTTACCTGTTCAGACATAAACACAAACCTCTAGATTGACAGTCCTAGCAAGTAAGAGACTTATTACTTGATAGCTTTGAGTCAAGTGAATCTGTTCGATTGACCTTATTTAGCGGGAGCCTAGAGGGCTTGGCGTTTCAGGTTTGAGTTTCGCCTGGCGTCACACCACAGTAGCAGATAATCATATCCATGACGTGGGATCTTCGTGCGTCAAGCCAAGCTGCGTCAGTCATATCCTGCCCGTAAGTGGCCGAAAGGGTGTGCCGGTTCGACAAATGTAAATAGGACAGCGAAAGAACCGAGAGATAGAGTTGCAACGCATCGACATCGGGCCTAAATCCACACTCTTCTTCGCCGCGAACAAGGATGTCTTGAATTGCATCGATTAGACTGTTGGCCGCTTTGGCAATCAAAGGCAGTTTCTTGACAAACTTACCTTTCATTGTGTTTTCCGCGCCAGCAAGATGCACAAAATCTGGGTTCTTGCGCATATGATCAAACGTAAAATGGACCAACTTTTCCAAGGCCTCAACGGGGGGCAGTTCGTGGAGGTTTAGCTTCTGCTCTTCCTCGCGGATGTGGAAATAGACTTTTTCCAGACACGCAAGATACAGGCCTTCTTTGCCGCCAAAGTAGTGGTACAGCATGCGGATATTGCATTTCGCACGTTTGGCGATGGAAACTGTGCGTGCACCATCGTACCCCTTTGCTGCAAACTCCGCCAATCCAGCCTTTAGGATACGCGCCTTGGTGGCTGCCGCATTGCGCCGGATTACTGGTTTGTCTTCAGCGTGGTTCATTTGGCTCCCAATTGGGGTCAGTTTCGGATCATCTCTGGCAAGGTGGTAACGATTTGTGGGAAAATCATCAAGACTGCCACCAACAAGATTTGGATCATCACGATGGGCATTGCGGCGCGATAGATCTCAGAAACTCTCAAATGCTGCTGCACGCCTTTCATCACGAACAAGAGCACACCGAACGGCGGTGTGATACCGGCAAGTTCCAATTGCACCAAGATCAGGATGCAAAACCAAATCGGATCAATGCCAAGGTTCAAGATGATCGGCATGAAAACAGGGATCGAGATTAGCATGATTGAAATCGTGTCGATGAAGCAACCCAAGAGCAGCACAATGCCTTGCATGGCGATCACTAGCAGGATCGGGGCAATGACAAGCGCGCCAACCCATGCGACCAACGATGACGTCGCGCCGCTGGCTGCCAGAAGTTGGCCAAATCCTGTGGACCCTACGATCACCAGCAGCATCATTGCAGAGGTCGTCATAGTCGACATCATCGCCTTCTTCAGCGCGTCCCAGGTCAGACGCCGATAGAAGGCGGCAACGACGAGTGTTGCGATGACGCCCATCGCGGCAGATTCTGACGGGGTCGCGATACCAAGGAAGATGAATCCGGTCACCACGACGATCAACAGCAACAACGGTGAAACGGTCAGTAGCGTATAAAGTTTGTGACTAATTGTTGTGCTGGGTGCGTCATAAGGTGGGGCCAGATGCGGTTGTAGTTTGGCCCGCACAGAGAAGTAGATGAAATAGAGTGTAGCCAGCAGGAGCCCCGGCAGAATACCGGCAAGCAAAAGCTCCGCGATGGACACTTTGGCCAAGGCCCCGAGCAAGACACCAAGCGCGCTAGGAGGGATCAGAACCGCAAGTCCGCCACCAGCAAGGATCGAACTGACCGACATTTCTGGTTTGTAACCGCGTTTTGCCATCTCAGGCACAAGCGTTGAGCCAAGCATTGCGACCGACGCCATGCTCGCACCGCTCAGCGCGCCGAACAAGGTGCCACCACCGACCGATGACAGCGAAAGGCGTCCGGGTAAGCGTCCGATCCACTGGTCCACAGCCTCGACAGTTTTCCCAGCCAGGCCAGTACGCAGCAAAAGCTCTCCCATCAAAATGAAAAGCGGGATGGGGATCAAAGAGAATTGGCCAATAGATGAGAAGGAGCTGGTCGCCAGCAACGACAGCGATCCAATGCCCAGATAAAGGTACAGCCCGATGATATTGAGCGTGATGAACCCAAAAGCAACAGGCATACCGCTGAGCATCATTGCGACCAGCAAGCCAAAGAACAGTGCGAGATCAGCAACCCAATCCATCAGTTCAGCTCCTTGTCATCAAGGCCGGTCTCTTGCCCGACAGATGCGAGTTTTGTGAGCTCACGCTCTGGGTCCTTGTCAGTCAGGTACAGTCGCAACCGGACCACAAAGGCGAATGCCATGAATAGGCTACCGATTGGGATAATGCTGTAGGGCCAAATGCGTGGAATGCGCCAAATCCGCGCCATCATGATATCGCCTTCGATATATTGAAGAGCGGCGACACCCGTTTTCCACGTCAGAATCAAACATGCGAGAATCGCGATGATGCTGACGGCGATGCCCATCGCGCGTTGTGCTGCGCGGGGAAGGACATCAACCAAGAGTTCAATGCGCACATGGCGATCTTGCAACAAGACCCACGGCGCGCCCAAGAAGGTGATCCAGACCAATGCGTATTCCGACAGATCAAAGGCCCAAGGAGAGGCGAAATCAAGGAAATATCGGGTAAGGACATCGTAGGTGATCCAACCGCTCATCGCGAGGATCAAACCTGCGGCAACGATAGCCATCCAGAGGGTCACCCGTTCAAACACATCAATGACCGTGTTCAGCATTCTTTAAGGTCCTCTGCGTCGCCATAGATGGTGCGCCGGCCTATAGACAGGCGCACCCTTGTTTTCGGTGGTAATTAGGCAGACGCCGCATCGAAGAGTGGTTTCAGACGGGCTGCGTCGTCAGGCGCAATTGATGTGACCTTGTCCCAAAGCTTCTCTTCGGTCAATGCACGGAACTGCGCCCCTTCGGCATCGCTAAGCGACACAAACTCAACGCCAGCTGCTTCCATTTCGGCATGCTCGGCATCGCGCTTTTCTTTGGCCCATTTGGCACCAATTGCGTCTGCGGACGCGGAGGCCTCAGTCAACACACCTTGTAGCTCTGCGGGCAAGTTGTTGAACGAATTCGGATTAATCAGCGTTACCGTGCGCAGTTGATAGAAGTCTGGCAGCATCACGAATTTTGCTTGTTCATAGAACTTGAAGTCTAGCAAGCCGATGTCCGGCCAACCCAAGCCGTCAACAACACCGCGTTCCATTGCTGTGTAGGCCTCGGAAGGGGAGGTCGTAACGGGTGTCGCGCCCATTGCTTCTAGGATCGGATCATACAGTGGGACCGAGCGAATTTTCTTACCCTCAAAGTAAGACAACTCGCCGGGGTTACCGCGAACCTGAAGCACATAGCCCACGCCGCTGAGCGGCATGCCGAGCATTTTGACGCCACGCTGTTGCATAAGGATGTCGGCATAGGCATCCAGCACGCCAGCTGACTGCAATTGCTCTGTTGAAGCGTTGCCACTGGCCAAGGAAATTGAAGATGGCATCGCACCGGCAAAGTAGGAATTCGCAGAGTGGCTCATGTCAAAGACGCCGTTCGCCACGGCTTCGGGCGCATCAAAACCACCAATGACGTCCGATCCGCCCGCGTATTCAATCTCAAGCTCGCCGTTTGAAAGACGCGCAACTTCATCTGCAAGGAAGTCGTACGGTTTGCCCCAAACGGTATTGCGGTTGATGAAGGCAATATAGCGCAATTTGCGCTTGCCTTGTGCCAACAACGGCGCGCCGATTACTGTTGACGCGGCCATTGCGCCTGCTGTCGTTGCAAGCATCTTGCGGCGCGTTAGGCCCTTTGGTTTTGTTGTGTTTGTCATTCGTCTCTCCCTAAGTGTTGCGGCCCTTTCTGGCCTTTTTGGATTATTCAGCTGCAATTTTGGTCAAGGCCTGCAACACGCGGTCTGGCGTCGCAGGAATGTCTTTGACGCGGGCACCTGTTGCATTGGCGATCGCGTTGATGATGGCTGGAATGGGCGAAATGCCCGGATGTTCAGCCATGCTTTTGGCACCAAACGGGCCACGCTCTAGCGGGTCTTCGACATAAAGGCGCGTCACGCTAGGTGGTACACTTTTGGTCGAGGGCAAGCCGTACCCTTCCAGCGTGGCAGGATTGTCAGGGTGGAACCGTTCGGACAAGGCAAAGCCAACACCAAAAGCAATCGCACCGTCTATCTGCCCGTCAACAGCTTGCGGATTAATGCGCGTTCCAGGGTCACACACATTGACGTGGTTCAATAAACGTACAGCACCATTTTCGATGTTCACATCCAATTCCATCAGGCCCGTATTATAGCCATACAAGATCGTTGGCGCTTCACCACTCCATGGAATTTCTGACTCTGACAGGCTAGACTGTTTTGTCTCTATGAAATGCTGGGCAATGTCCTCCAGTGTAACGCCATTCTCGGGTACCTCTGCAACAAAGACTTTATCGCCTTTGATCTCGAGGTTTTCACGCCGCGATTGCAGCATCTCGGCCGCACCATCCAGCACCTTTTCACGCAGCTTCTCAGCCGCCATTTGTACGGCTTTTCCGGTCCCGACAGTGGAAATAGAGCTAAACGTAGGGACAGGGTAAGGCGCTGCATCGGTGTCGCCCAATGTCACCTTCATCTGGGCCATCGACACGCCCATCTGGTCTGCCGCGATCTGGGCAAACTGTGTTGTCGGGCCCTGCCCTTGCTCCACCGTACCTGCCATTACGTGAACGTCACCAGTCTCGGTCAATTCTGCGCCTGCGGTGATCGACGTCTTGAGATACCCGATGTTGCGCCAACCACAGCCCATGCCCAATCCGGGCACCCAAGGACCGGTCGCATTAGCACGTCGTTCTTCAAGGCGCGTTTTGGCCGCGTCATAGTGCGGCTTGAGAAGTTCCAGCTCTTTGACCATCGAGACATGTTCGTTCAGGGTTTGGCCAAAGTGCGTCTTGCCACCTAGGCGCATCGCATTCTTCAATCGAACATCAAGCGGATCAAGGCCTAGCGCCTCCGCCACAAGATCAACCTGGGATTCATATGCAAGCGGCAGGTAGTTCGCATTCGTGCCACGCAACGGCACATAGCGCGGCCCGTTGGTCAACACGTCCCACGCACGGCCACGCACATTCTCGATCTCATAGGGGCCAGTGATATGCGACAACAACGCGCCGAGTGTTTCGTAAAAACACAGCTCGACACCCTTGGTCGTTTTATCGATCAGGAAAGGTGCCCAACCACCCGCGCCGTGCATCACTTCGACATCAACGGCAATGATACGGCCGTCCTTTGTCGCGCCAGTTTTGTAGCGAATATCGACGGACGGCGCTTTGCATGACCCCAGAATGCTCTCTTCACGTGAGAACACCATACGGATCGGCTTGCCCGTCTTCTGCGCCATCAGACCGCAGGTCACCGCAATCAACGTATCGCCGCGGGTACCAAAGTTGCCGCCCATTGCGGGACAGGTGATGCGCACGTTTTCCTGTTTCATCGCCAAATTGTTGGCGATAGATTCCGTTCCCTGCACAAAGGCGTGGTACAGTCCGGTCACACATACCAGCTGCTCACCGTCCATGTAAACAAGTGCTGATTCAGGCTCCATCGCGGCGTGTTCACGCACGGGAACGGTGTAGTCGTTTTGGATAATGATATCCGCTTTCGCGAACCCCGCCTCGATATCCCCGCAAGAGACTTCATCAGGCGGAGAGACCCGTGGCGAATGATCATACATCGGTGTTGCATCATCACGCGCGGCATCGACAACTTCGATGGCATGGGGCAACTTTTCGACGACAACTTTAATTTTCTTCAGCGCGGCCTCTGCAATCGCCTCCGTTCTGGCGGCAACACCTGCCAGCGCTTCGCCTTTGAACCGGATGCGATCCTTTGGGAAGACATAGACTTGCGGTTGACAGTTCGGCAGAAACGGTGTGCCGGGCACATCGTCCGCGGTTACAACGCATTCGACGCCGTCCATTGCCTCGGCCTCGGAGGTATCAATCGAAATGATCCGCGCGTGGTGTTGGGTCGAACGCAAAAGCTTGGCATGCAGCATGCCGTTCATCTGCATATCGCCTGCATACATTGCATCACCTGTGACGGTTGCAGGGCTGTCGAGACGGGCAACATCGCCCCCAACTGCGGGACCATCACCTACATCTTGGGTCACCCCGGAGCGTTCGTAATTGATCAGCTCGGCTGCATATTCGACCGCCTCAAGGATCTTGGTGTAGCCAGTGCAGCGGCACAGGTTCTTCGATAGGCTTTTGACAATATCATCACGAGACGGGTTTGGCTTGTTCTGCAACAGCGTCGCCGTTTTCATAATCATTCCGGGGATGCAAAACCCACACTGCGTTGCGCCCTTTACGAGAAACGCTTGCTGGATTGGGTGTAGCACAGAAATGTCTTCGCCCGCCTGTATACCCTTGGCAGCAGGTGCCATGCCTTCGATTGTGACCACATCACGGTCTGCGGCTCGCTCCGCCCCCAGCAAACAAGATTTTGTTGGCTTGCCGTTCATCATAACGATGCAGCTACCGCATTCACCGTTGTCACAGGCTTTCTTAGTCCCCGTCAGACGCAAATCCTCACGAAGCACCTCAAGCAAAGTCCGATCATCGGTCTCTACCTGACAGGATTTACCGTTCACATTCATCGTCATTGGGGTCGGGTGATCTTTGGGCACAGCGTCAATCCTTTTGCTTTTGTAATAAAACGATTACTTACAAATTGCAGTGAGTCAATGAATTTTTACACTTGACCCTTAACAAAATTTTTGTAAGTGATCTATTACTTATGGCTGGGAGGCAGTGTTTTGAGTGGTGCGCTAACGACGACAAAAACCCAGAATTCGCTGGAAGGTGAGCGGGTATTGACCGTAAAACACTGGACCGAAAGGTTGTTCTCATTTCGGATCGAACGCCCTCAAAGCTTTCGGTTTCGGTCAGGTGAATTTGTGATGATTGGCCTGCAGAGGGACAATGGAAAACCGTTGCTTCGGGCCTATTCCATCGCCAGCCCGGCATGGGATGACGCGCTTGAATTCTATTCTATCAAAGTGCCCGATGGGCCGCTGACATCGCGATTGCAGTTGATAGAACCAGACGACCGGGTCATCATGCGCCCCAAGCCGACCGGAACCTTGGTCCTTGATGCACTATTGCCGGGGAACAGACTTTATATGTTCGCAACCGGGACTGGAATTGCACCTTTCGCTTCACTGATCCGCGACCCTGAAACATATGAAAAGTTCGAACAGGTGATTTTGGTTCACACTTGCCGTTACAAAGCGGAACTCGCCTATGGTGAAGCGCTTGTTGCTAACCTGAAAAGTGATCCTCTCATTGGTGAAATAGCTGCGGATAAGCTGGTGCATTACACCACGCTGACGCAGGAAGATCACCCGCGTACAGGCCGGGTCACAGAGCGTATGCAAACCGGTGTTCTTTTTGCGGACCTAGACGTCCCGCCGATGAACCCGCTGACCGACCGCGCAATGATTTGCGGGTCAATGGGTTTGAACACTGATCTTAAGCAACAGCTAAATGCGTTCGGCTTGACGGAAGGCGCTAACAATCGGCCAGCCGAATTTGTTTTGGAAAAGGCCTTTGTCGGCTAAAGAAAATGAGGTGACCAATGACCTATGTCGTCGTTGAAGGATGCATCAACTGCAAGCACACGGACTGCGTCTCGGTTTGTCCGGTGGACTGTTTCTACGAAGGTGAGAACATGCTGGCCATTGATCCCGACGAATGTATCGATTGCGGTGTGTGTGAGCCTGAATGCCCAGAAGATGCAATCTTGCCCGATACCGAGCCGGGCCTTGAGAAATGGCTCATGATCAATGCTGATCTGGCAAAAGTTTGGCCAGTTATCACGGAACAGATTGATCCACTGCCAGATGCCCAAAAATGGAGCGGGGCTTCAGGCAAGGGCGAACACCTCTCGCGACGACCAGCAGAACAAGCGTAGATGCATCTATGCGCGATACGAACGAGTTAAGCCAAAGCGTTCGGCAGGCAAAATATGCGCCCATGAGGAATGCGATCTTTCATGCCGACAGCGTTTGCGCGACTTTGTTGCGAAAATGGGCTGATGAAACACATCGTACCAGTTCAGCATGAGAGCTAATGTAGATGAGCAGTGGGGTATCGATCACGTTTAAGATCAAGAATTGGCACGGTGTAACACGGCTCTGAAGTGGCGCAGGTCGTTATCAGCTCGGCTTGAAGCCGAGATGGCTTTGGCAGCGCCTCTTAGCTCGGAGTATGTCTAACTATTGTCATTCCAAACAAAGCCGACGAGCAAGCACGGAATGCAGGGCGTGTTTTGATTGGGTTCAAGGTTTCAAATGAAACCCGATAACCTATATGCCGTCTTGACGTGTTCGTGCTCTAGTCTTGCACAATCAACACAATCGGACATATTCCGCTTAACCGAGAGTTTACAGCGCTCGCACTGGAATCTTGGTCTCAGTGCTTCTTCACGGTTCCAGCGGTTCAGTACTTTTCGGAAAAAATGTTCGCTTGAGGTAGACGACAATTTGGGTGCTTTCTGAATTTCACCTTCGTTGCTTTTCGGACACGTACCAGACAACTTATCCGATCGGCGTGCAAAAACACTGGCTTCCGCAAACAGAGGCGACATCGAAATATTCCCTTTATAAGTATTAAATTACTTACAGAAGACGGAGTATGAGTCAAGATGCGTCATCTCTGTTTGTGTAAGCGAAAGACATCCGCAAACGACCGTCTCTGCCCGTGAGAGAGCTATCTCCAGGCGACCGATGACATCGGTTATCAATGCTGTGGATTGTACGAATGGCTGTTTCTTACGCCGTATTGCAGCATCAAAATTTTCGCGAGTGCAGCACAATTCACGCTGCGAGCGCACGCAGCACAAAACCAACAGGTCCGGTGTGGGCTCGTTGTGGCCCTTTGCTGCAATTTGAATGAATGACTGCTCTAGCCCAATATCTAACGTTGAAATACGGAGCCAAGAGCCGTGGGCATTTGCCCACGCACCGTCGACCCATTACTGGCATTGCCAGAGCTGAGTTGGAGTTGGTTAGTTTTGCTCGGGCCACGGTCCGTGGACCAACGGCAGGGGGTTACTGTGCCCAGTCGCTAAAATTGAGATTCAGGTTCATGGACCGGGGCCCCCAATCCCAGTGCCCCGCGTCTCGGACCACGGGCCTTTAGTATTAGTGTTGTAGATTCATTTGTGGGTAGTTTTGTTGGGGGGAGCTCGCCACCTCTATTCACGTACCAATTTCAAGCTCAATCGAACCGCTGCTCTTGCTGAGTGGCGCCAACTATTGAGCGCATAGATTCAGGCTGCGCCAGCAATCTGATGTGAGTTCTCATTCGTCTGACAGCACCGCTTCTCACAGTTGTTCGCCCTCGCCCAGTCGCATGTGTCAATATTGACACGTTGACTGGGGTAGCCTTATCGGGGGCTGCCTTTCCAACGAAAGATCGTATTATCGGGGGATGCATATCCTGCGCGCCGCCATATCTCTGTACATTCTTCTGTTGCCGAACTACGGGTCTGCACAGGAACTGAGGGTATTGACTTCCTTTCCGCCGGATTTCTCATCCGCTTACACTGCAATGTGGCAGGCACGTGAACCCGAGACCGAAATCCGCGTTCTGAACAAAAACACGGTGGCAGCAATTGACGACATCCTGCGTGGCAACAGCCGCGGCTTTGACGTTTTTTGGTCGTCGTCACCTGAAGCGTTCGAGCTTTTGCAGCGCAACGGTGCTCTTGCCAAGATTGATGTATGCGGCGCGTCCGGTCCTCAGTCGGTGGCACCATTCGCATTGTCCTCGGTCGGTTGGGCACGGCGTGCGACCAGCACTCTGTTCATGCCGGCAAATTGGAACGATCTGTTACGTCCTCTCTATCGAGATAAGATTGCCATGGCGCGTCCGGCGCGATCCGGTTCAACGCATATGCTAGTTGAACAAATTCTGCTGGTGCGCGGGTGGGAGGACGGTTGGCGCTTTCTCTTGGAGCTGTCAGGCAACCTGTCCACCTTGACCGCGCGCAGCTACGGTGTGCCGGACGGGCTGATAAACGAGCGCTTCCAGATCGGGCTGACGATCGACTTTCTGTCCCAGTCCGAGGCGGACGTTCTGGATTTTCGATATGGCCGCCCAATCGTTCTGGCCGCTGCGCGCGTGGGCATTCTGCGAGGTGGGAAAGCACCGGACAAGGCATGTGATTTCGTGCGTATGATCCTGTCTCGGGACGGGCAGCTCGCGTTGCTTGCGCCGGAGATCTCGCGCATCCCCTTCGACGCCGATGTACGGGCAGAAATGGAAGCGCATTTGCCAAGCGAGGTTATCGAGGCGCTAAAGCTGTCTTGGCTCGATTACAACGCCCGGCAATCATCAAACCGCTACTGGGCGGTGAATACCCTGTTTGACATCATGATCACTGACCCCCTTGTTGAACGGCGCAATTTGTGGCGGCGGTATCACGCGCTGGCCAGCAAGGTGCCGTCCAGGGATCTGTCCGCGGCCCATTTGCTTCTGACCACGGTCCCTGTGACCGAGGACGAGGCATTGATGGCCAGTCTGCAGCAAGCCGAGGACCAGTTCTCGACGCAGACTGGAGCCAGCACACTGGCAAGAGGTCTGGTGCAGATTTGGCGTGCGCGCGTGTCTGAACAGATCATTTTGGCAGACCACGCGTTGCTGCGATTGGAACAGCAGGCATCCGAGTGAAGCGGCTGTGGGATCATATCGCGCCCCGTATTTGGACGCGTCTGTTCTTGATGGTGCTGGTGGCGATCCTGCTCACGTGGATCGTTTTGGGGGCAGCGTTCTATTGGTTGAGCAGTGCGCGGGAAGTGATAACGGGCCTGAGTGCGACCCAGGTACCGAACTTGGCCCAAACGACGCGCCTGTCGGCCAAAACCGCCGATCTGGCGATGCTGAGCAATCGCATATTGTCTGACAATGCCGAAGCATCTGAGGCATTGGAGACCATGCTCAAGGCGTCCGTTGCCGAGTTGGGCGAATTTGTAAGCGAGGGGTTCGATTCCGCGATCACCCGCCAAGATGCCGAAGCGCTGCAACATCAGTTGGCTCTTGTGATCCGCAGCGTCGACCAGGTCGAACAGCTGGATATGCGTCTGCTTGAAATGATTGACCAACTGCGTTGGCTGAACGCCGACGTGCAAGATGAAACCGCCGCTGTCATGGCGGATTTCGCATTCAATATTGAAGTGCTCACCCGCCAGATGATCGACGAAACCAGGCCCGAAATTCGGCGCGACATGGCCAGTACTCTGGCCGAGGAGCTTCGATTGCAGACGACGTTCTCAAATATCGGCAATGATACGGCAACCGCGACCACTCTTGCCATTCAGATATCGAACAGCCAGTCGATCGCCCAGCTTCAACAGTTTGAAAACCTTGTAGCCGATGCTCTGGCGCGCGTGAATGCAAGCATCGAAGAACTGCCTGCCAAGGCGGAGTACCTGTTTTTGCGCCAGGCGTCTGAGACCCTGGCGCGAATGACAACCCATCCAAGCGGCGTGGTGCAGGATCGGAAAAGCTGGCATGAAGCCCGGAAAAACCTTGGTACACAGATTGAAACGGTGCTGACATTATTGACCCGTATGCAGGGGCAATTGCTGACGCAGGCCGAAGCTCAGCGAACCGAGATCCTGTCGATCAGCGACGGGTTTTCACGGAGTGCAGCGGTCACTATGCGGCTGCTGCTGGGCATGACAATTCTGGCAGCCACCGGTGGGTTGGCGATCTTGTTTTCCTATATCCGCCCGTCGATCATCCGACCAATGGAAAGCCTGACCAGCGCCATGCGCCAGATTGCCGAGGGCGGGCGACCGAAACTCGATGGCCTGCCGGTTCGAAACGACGAGATTGCCCAACTGGCATCTGCGGTCACGGCGTTTAAGAACTCGGTGATTGAGCGGGATCAGGCGATCCGAGACTTGCGGCAAACCCAGAACGAACTGGTTCAGGTCGGCAAGATGGCGGCGCTTGGCAACCTGTCCGCCGGAATTGGGCACGAGTTGAACCAGCCGCTTGGGGCCATCCGGCATCGCCTGCGCCTGCTGCAAACGGCCTCTGCTAAGGGCGACAGCGGGCGCCAAACGATGCAAATCGGAAAGATTGACGATTTGGTGACGCGCATGGAGCGGATCATCTCTCACCTTCGAAAATTTGCGCGGCGGTCCGAATATCTGCGCGAAGCGGTTCCCCTGGTCCGGACGCTACAAAGCGCGCAAGAGCTTCTGCACGCACAGATAGCGGATCACCAGATCACGGTCGTGATTGACCCCGAGTTGGAAGACGCTGTTGTGGTCGGGGACGCGATCCTGATTGAGCAGGTTCTGGTGAACCTCCTCTCCAATTCCTGTGATGCGATTGCAGCAACCGAAATGGCGGGCACGATCACGATCCGCAAGGAACAGGGAAAAAAGGGCATGCTGGCATTCTCGGTGGTCGATACTGGTATTGGGCTGGGCGATCTTGCGCCTGAACGCGCGTTTGATCCTTTTGTGACCACCAAGGATCCGGGCCGCGGTTTGGGGCTTGGCCTGTCGATCTCGTTCAACATCATCACCGGAATGAACGGCACACTATCTTTGGGTGCGCGTGCGGACGTGGGTACCCGGGCGACCTTAACGCTTCCACATGAAGGAGCCATGCATGAAACTTGATGCCGCACAGGTCTATGTCGTGGATGACGACCAGGACTTCCGAGAAGCGACTTGTGAGCTGCTCGAGGAAGAGGGGCTGAACCCGCGCGCCTATTCTGACGGAAACGCGATGCTGAAAAGACTGGATCCGGAATGGGGCGGCGTCATCCTGTGCGACATCCGCATGGTGGGAATGGACGGTTTCAAAGTTCTGAAAGCTGTGCGCCAGACCGCCCCGAACGTGCCTTTTGTCATGATCACCGGGCACGGGGATGTTCGGCTGGCCATCGCTGCGATCAAGGCAGGCGCCTATGATTTCTTGGAAAAGCCGATGCAGCCTGATGTGATGATCAGCTTGATCCGTCGCACCCTGAATGCCCGCAAGCTTATGATCGAGAACCAGCAACTGCGCAGACGCATTGCGCGGCGCGGCAGTATGGCCAGTCAGTTGGTCGGCCGCTCGGAAGTCATGCGGGCCTGTCGCAAGGCGCTGCTGGACCTTGCTCCTCTGCCGGTCACGGTCACTCTTTATGGTGAAACCGGCACCGGCAAGTCGCTGGCCGCCCGGGTGCTGCATGACTACGGTGAAGGTTCGGGCGGGTTTCATGTGATCAACTGCGCCACCGTCAGCGCCGATGGTTTGCAATATGAGTTGGACGACATAGCTCGGGACACGGACACGCTGTTTGTTCGCGCCGTTCACAATCTGGATGCAAACTGGCAAACTTGGCTTGCTGATTATCTGCGCAGGCAGGATCGTCCACGGGTCATTCTTTCATTTACCGGTTCGTTGAAAGACCCAGCTGCTCAAACCAGCTTGAGCGACGAACTTTTGTATCTACTGAATGTAGCAACTGTCGAGATGCCCGCGCTCAGGGAACGTAGCCGGGATGTCTACTTATTACTGGAAGCTTTTCTGCGTGAAGCTGCTGCACGGTATGAGAAGCGGCTTCCGTACGTCACGAAAGAGATGTTGACGCCACTTGGCAAACACGACTGGCCCGGCAATGTGCGCGAGTTGCGAAACGTCGCCGAGCGTATGATCATTGGCCTGGAAATGAACTTGCAACGCTCATCGCGCGGCGGAGCGGCTGCGCACCGATCCTATGACGAAGCGATGCTGAATTTTGAACGCGACCTGCTGGAACAGACTTTGCGCGAGACGGCCGGCGTTAAGGGGGCTGCTGCCGATCGGTTGTCGATTCCCCGCAAGCGTCTGTATCTGCGCATGAAGGCTGTAGGCTTTCTGAAAACGGGTCAGGAGTGACCAATTTCAGGGGTCAAAAGTGACCCAAAGCAACGCAGCTTGGAGCCCGTTTCGGAAAATTTGACCGAAATCCAACTCCCTATGACCTTCGTTCTCATGCGCAGGAGGAGCGCAAAAACCTTTGGGAGGACTCCATGAAGAAAATTCTCTATTCCACAATCGCGATGATCGCGGTATCGGCCAGTGGCGCCTTGGCAGATGGCAAGGTGACGGTCATCACATCATTCCCGGATTCTATGACCGGCCCGCTCGAGGCTGCTTTTGAAGCCGCTCACCCAGAATATGACCTTGAGGTTCTGAACAAAAAGACCTCGGCAGGTGTCAAATACATCCAGGAAATCGCTGGCGACAACACCGCCGACATATTCTGGGCCTCGGCGCCGGATGCGTTCGAAGTGCTGAAAGGTGACGCGCTTCTGGCGGATGTCACGATCAAATCAGAGGGCATTCCCGACCGTATCGGCGCTTATCCCCTGAACGACCCCGACGGAAAGTATTATGGGTTTGCAGGAGCCGGCTACGGCATCATGTGGAACGAACGTTATCTGAAGGCCAACGGGCTTGAGCCCGCGAAGGAATGGGACGATCTGGCCAAGCCGGAATACCACGGCCACGTCGGCATGTCGGCGCCGTCCCGCTCTGGCACCACGCACCTGACCGTTGAAACCCTGTTGCAGGGCGAAGGCTGGGACACAGGCTGGGCGAAGTGGAAGCGCATCGCGGGAAACTTCTCGACCGTGACGGAACGCAGCTTTGGCGTGCCGGATGGCGTGAACACCGGCAACTTTGGTCTGGGAATCGTGATTGACTTCTTCGGCTTCTCGTCCAAAGCGTCGGGTTTCCCGGTCGATTTCTCCTATCCGACCGTAACTGCGCTGGTGCCTGCCAACGTGGCCGTTGTCTCGAACGCGCCGAACGAGCCCGGCGCTGTGGCCTTCATCGAATACCTGCTCACCCCCGAGGGGCAAGAGGTCCTGCTGGATCCGGCGATCATGCGTCTGCCGATCAACCCAGCGACCTATGCCAAAGCACCTGAGGGGTTCCCGAACCCGTTCGAGGATTCGACCATTGGCGCGACAGTCGAGTTTGATGTAGCCAAGTCCGGCGCACGCTATAACCTGGTGAACTCAATGTTCGACTTGATGATCACCTACCGTCTAGATGATCTACGCTCCGCTGTTGGCGCTATTCAAGCCGCCGAAGCCGCCCATGCGGACAGCGGTAATGAAGAGGCAAAAGCCCTGATCGCAGAGGCCTGGGCCCTGATCGACGCCAACCCGATCAATGAGGCAAAAAGCCTTGATGCCGAGTTTGCTGGTATCTTCACCAAGAAGCGCAAGAAAGCGACTGACGAGGTTGGTGCACGTCAGGCTGAAGTAGAACAGGAATGGGATGCGATGGTTGTCGCAAACTACGCCCAAGCCAGGGAACTGGCGGACAAAGCCGCCGGAATGTAAACTCCTCCCTGCCGGACTCCCACCAGGGGTCTGACCGCGCTGCCGCCGCACGATTTGCGGTGGCAGCTATTCAAGAAAGCATGATCCATGTCTCTGAATGACCCCAACCACGTGGCCTCGCGGGCAGGTCTTGTCGACCGTCTACCTCGCTGGCTAGTACCGAACATGACCGGAGTGCACCTTGCCGCCGTCTTCATCGCGTTGCTTTTGCTCGGATTGCTACTGGTGCCAGTCGCACAAGTGATGATCGTCGCGTTTCAAGACCCCGCGACCGGAGCTGCCACACTCCAAAATTTCGTGGATTTTTTTAAAACATCGCTGTTTCGCGAGAGCTTCTGGAATTCATTCTATGTTTCCGCCATGTCAGTGGTCGTAGCAACCGCAATCGCGCTGCCATTGGCGTATATTACCACCCGGTTTCACTTCTCCGGCTCGATCCTGATCCAGAGCCTTGGTTTCATTCCCTTGATTATGCCCCCCTTCGTGGGTGCGGTTGCGATGCAGTTGATCTTTGGGCGCAATGGTACGGTGAACCTACTGCTGCGCGACTGGTTCGGCTTTGACATCCCCTTCATGGAGGGGCTGAATGGCGTCATTCTGGTGCAATCCATTCACTATTTTCCCTTCATCCTGATCAACCTGTCCGCCTCGCTGCGCAACATTGACCGGTCGATGGAGGAAGCCGCCCAAAACCTTGGCAGCCACGGTCTTCGCCTGTTCAAACGGATCGTGTTTCCACTGGCAATGCCCGGCTATATCGCAGGTGCGGCGCTGGTCTTCATCAAGGTGTTTGACGACCTGGGCACGCCGCTTTTGCTGAACGTGAACAACATGCTGGCACCGCAGGCCTTCCTGCGTATCTCGTCCATTGGGATCAGCGATCCGATGGGGTACGTGATCTCGGTCATCCTGGTGGTGTTTTCCGTCCTGTCGCTCTGGGCGTCGTTCCTCTTCATGCGCGGCAAGGATTATGCCACCGTTCAGAAGGGTGGTGGTGGCATGGCGAAACGTAGCCTGAAACGAGGCGAAAAGATCATAGCATATGGTGCGGTGATATTCATCCTGATGCTTGTTTTATCGCCACATTTTGGTCTGCTTTTGCTGTCCTTTGGCACGATCTGGTCCTACGCTCCACTGCCGGACGGCTATACGCTGCAGAACTATGTGACCATGTGGGAGGGGTCCAAAACCTTCATCATGAACACGGTGCTTTATGCTGGTATCGCTGCAACTCTGGATGTGATCATTGGCACGGCGATCGCCTATATCGTGCTGCGCACCGGGATTTTTGGGCGCAAGGGACTGGACTATCTGGCCACCGCGGCGCTGGCTGTGCCAGGGGTGGTGCTGGGCATCGGCTATCTGCGCACCTTCCACGCGATTGACGTACCGTTCACGGACGAGCCGATGGCAAGCTGGTGGGTGATCATCGCGCTGGCGCTGATGATCCGACGCCTGCCCTATGCGTTACGCGCCTGTATGGCAGCCTTGCAACAGGTCAGTCTCGCGCTCGAGGAAGCCGCCGAAAGCCTTGGCGCGACCAAGCGGCGATCGATCCAGAAGATCGTTATCCCCCTGATGACCGGCGGCATTCTTGCGGGCTTTGTCACAAGCTTCGCCACCGCCGCGGTTGAGCTGTCGGCCACGATCATGCTGGTCAATTCGAACAGCGATGCGCCCTTGTCCTACGGTATTTACCTGTTCATGCAAACCCCGTCAGGTCGCGGTGCGGGCGCTGCCCTGGGCATCGTCGCAGTCATCGTCGTGGCCATTGGCACCATCGCATCGCAATTCATCATCGAACGCGACAAGAAACTGAAGTCATCGGGCGACGCTCACTGAGCCTGGAAGGAAAATCAAAATGAAAAAAGCTGGCATCACGATTGAAAATGTCCATTTGGCCTTTGGTGACACCAAGGTTCTGGAGGGCGTCAACTTGGATATCCAACCGGGGGAGTTTTTCGCCTTTCTCGGCCCGTCCGGGTCCGGCAAATCCACCCTCTTACGGGCAATCGCCGGATTTGGGCCGACTCCCGAAGGGCGCATCCTAATTGGTGACAGGGATGTCGTCGGGTTGGATCCCTGGACGCGGAATGTGGGCATGGTGTTCCAATCCTATGCGCTCTGGCCGCACATGTCGGTGCGGGACAATGTGGGTTTTGGGTTGAAGGAACGGAAAGTGCCTTCAGCGCAGATCAGGAAAAAAGTCGATGCAGCGCTTGAGTTAGTTGAACTGGCGCATCTAGCAGACCGGATGCCCAACCAACTGTCTGGTGGGCAGCAACAGCGCATCGCGCTTGCCCGTACCGTGGTGGTTGAGCCTGACGTTCTGCTGCTGGACGAACCCCTGTCCAATCTGGACGCGTCCCTTCGCGTTCACATGCGGCGCGAGCTTCTGCGACTGCAACGGCAACTGGGGCTGACCACGATCTTCGTAACGCATGATCAGGAAGAGGCGAACACCACCTGCGACCGCATGGCGGTGTTGGACAAAGGCGTGATCCAGCAAGTTGGATCGCCGCTGGAACTTTATGACCGGCCCGAGAGCCTCTTAGTTGCCAACTTCCTTGGCACGGCCAACATTCTGGAAGGCAAGGTCGAAATTAAGGGTGGCGCACGGCGGTTCGTGACCAAGACGGGTGACCTGCTGCCCCTGCCTGATGACAGTGTGGGGGAGGGCGGAAACATTGTCCTGCGGCCCCAAAACATCTCGATCAGCCGGACCCAGGCCAGTGGCTCCCTTCCCGGTAAGGTTCAGCATAGTGAGTTTCTCGGCAGTCAGATCCGCTATCTTGTGTCCGCCGGCGGCACCGAGATTGTCGTCGACCAGAGCCACCGTGCGGGTCATGACTGGATTGAAACGGGTGCTGACGTGCACCTGGTCGCCAACACGCAAAGCGCGGTGGTTTTGTAGTGACGGGGCTAGCGAAACTGGCCATGCCGCATGATGTGTTCCTGTTGCGTCACGGTCAGACCGAATGGAACAAGGAACATCGGGTACAGGGGCAGAAAAATTCGGACCTAACAGAGCTGGGCCGGACGCAAGCCCGCCAACAGGCCGAGATTCTGCGCGGGACCCGCCCCACTCTAGGCGTGCATACGCTTTGGGCCAGCCCTCTGGGTCGCGCACAGGAAACGGCACGGCTGGCGTTTGATGACGCGCCCTTCCTGACCGACGCCCGCCTATCGGAAATCAACTGCGGTGCATGGGAGGGAACGACCCACGAAGATCGTTTGGCACGGGACCCTTGCGTCGTCGTTGGGCTGCAGTCGGAATACGACATGTACACCAGCGGGCCGGGCGGCGAAGGCACGAAAGAACTTGCCGCGCGCCTGCTCTCGTTCCTATCGGAGCTGGATGGGCCGGCAGTCATCGTGTCGCACAAAGTCGCCATCGTGGTCATGCGGGCGCTTTTGACTGGCGACCCGGATGGGCTGGATTGCCGCCTGGTCCCCGCGCAGGGTAGCGTGCTTCAGATATCGAACGGTGTTGCGACTGCACATGCCCTATTCAGAAAACCTCGGGCAAGTCTTGTCCCCTGATTGCCCAGACTACTCTCCGCTTTTTGAAAGTCGAGCCTCAACCAACGCCCTTGAACGCTTGCACCCGGCAAACGCGCTGCTCAGACGTTGATCGGAAAAAGCCCGCCTCACGGTACTGTCAGACAAAACGAGCTTGAGACGGGGCGGGCTGTTTCGTAGCCTCTCCGTATGACAAAATACTCCCCATTCAGGTACTTTAAAACGAGCCCTGAGATCATCCGCTTGGCTGTGATGCTTTATGTTCGGTTTCCGCTCTCACTCCGTAACGTGGAAGATCTTCTGCACGAACGTGGCATTGGCTGGGCGCCAAAGTAGAGCGGTGGAGCGAGTGGAGCAGTTTCCATGTAACTTACGCAACGCCACCGCGGTGTAAAGCACTGTTTCCCAATTACACCATAATATACATTGTAAAACATATAGTTATATGTGCTGTAATTGTTTCGGTATATTTGCTCCACTCGCTCCACCGCTCCCCTCTAATAGGGGCGGAAAGCGCGAAACGGAGGCTTGCTCCACCGCTACGCTCCCCTCTTTTTGCACCGTGGGGGGTTACTTCAGCTCACGATTAAAAAGCGCGTTTGCACGCGGTTATGCGACTGTTTA
>Ga0213868_10001486_pt1 | contig 22648 bp, 35 predicted proteins | sample PICome_9_FD_160087 | JGI IMG/M metagenome (GOLD analysis project Ga0213868, IMG submission 160087) | Coastal seawater microbial communities near Pivers Island, North Carolina, United States - PICO127 | ecosystem: Environmental > Aquatic > Marine > Coastal | place: USA: North Carolina... | reverse complement strand
CTTGCACGCAGGAGGTCATCGGTTCGACTCCGATATTCTCCACAATAAGCGAAAATAGCTCAGCTGGTAGAGCACAACCTTGCCAAGGTTGGGGTCGCGAGTTCGAATCTCGTTTTTCGCTCAAAGAATAAGAGGGGATAATTTCACACAAGCGCACCAATATATTAAGGCGACTTAGCATTACCTTCCCTCGAAAAAGAGGGAGTCTATGAACAGAGCATTTTTAACATCCTAGGCAATGGAAATATAAGACTCAGGTTCTAAGACTCCTCTTTTAATTTATAGAACATGCAGATATTTGAATTTGAAAATTTTGTTGAAGTAGAAGATTGTAAAGCAATAGCTCATTATTTAAAAGCTAATAAAAAGGCAGAAAAGAATAAAGAGGGTTTCTTTGACAATATTACTATACCGTATAATAAAGTGGGAAACAATTGGGTAAAAAGACGAATGTCACAATTTCGATTTGATGCAACCATGCAAGCGATAGTTTCTTTTAATAAAAAATTATATCCTAATTATACTGATTTAGTACACTGGCCTATTGGAAAGAAAATGGAGATACATGGTGATAGCCACTACCTAGATGGAAGCGAAGGTCTATTTCCATATAGACTTGTCAGTGGAGTATTATACTTAAATGATAATTATGAAGGCGGAGAGACTTTCTTTCCAAAACAAGAATGCGTTATTAAACCAAAAACAGGTAAGTTAATTCTATTTCCAAGTGATTTAGAATATCCACACGGAGTAACTGAAGTTAAGTCTAGTGAAAGATTTACAATGCCAATTTGGTTTACTCAAAATACTAATAATATAGAATTTTGATTTTAAAAACCAGATAGATATTATGCATCACAATATTTAAGTAATGAACTACGGATTATCCGGATTAGCAAGAGTCAAAGCCAGGGCAAGAAGATGGTATCATCAACTATTCAAAAGAATTTTTGGTTCTCGATCTATACCGTGGTCTAACTGGGTACAAAACACTTATATTCTACACTTAACAGAACGTCAAGACAGATTTAAAGCTCTCAATAAAGAGCTTAGTAAAATTAAAACCACACGAGGTACTCTAGCTGATGAGGTCACATGGTTTCCTGCCCTAAAGGACGTAGAACAATGGCCGGCCGGCGAACATATTGATGAATACTCTTTTGAATTCCACTGGGTAATAGATCCAGATCCATGGTTCTATGAAAACATAGATGAACTAGGCTCTCAGATGATAGAATGCTCTAGGGCAGAGACCGCAATCTCTTTAGGCCATATTAGAATGTGGCGCAAGTTTTTAGAATCAGATGCAGAGGTGGCAATGTTCTTAGAAGATGATATTTACTTTGACTATCAATTTGAACAAAAAATAAATTCAATCTTTAAGAGAGAACTACCCGAAGACTGGGACATACTCTACCTAGGTGCACTACCAAACTACCATGGGTTTACATGGGACCCTCACTCTAAGAACTTAATCAGACTCTATAATGGTGTATGGTGGATGTCTTCTTATATTCTAACTAGAGCTGCTGCTCAGAAACTATTAGATAATCTACCTATTGTAGGTCCGGTGGATGTGTGGATTAACTATCAGTTTGAATACTTGAATGCATATATGACTCCAGGTAATTTAATTACCCAAACTGGTATGACAGATTCCGATAACACATACTCTTTCGTAGAGGAATTCTACTAATGAAAGTTCTGGTTGCTCCGCCGAAAGGTAAATTAGAGAAGGTACAGTACGAGGCATGGTTAATCACAAACGGCATTCAATTTAAGTGGCTAACTAAAAGGGACACTAAGATCGATCGACCACTAATCCTATGTGGTGGCGCAGACATTGGTAAAGATGTAGATCGAGACGCACTAGAATTTTACTGGATTGAAATGGCACTAGAGGCAAAGCAACCTATTATTGGCGTCTGTCGAGGTATGCAAATCTTAAACTACTACTTCGGCGGCTTAGTAAAAGATCTAGACGGTAAACTAGTAGAGTCACATAGTGCAGACGACTTCTCAGAGGCAGAAGACCATGTCGGTAAAAGATCTCAATATCATAATGTATTTGACCAGGATGGTAATCAAATGCAGGTCAACTCAAGACACCATCAATATTGTGCTGTGATTGCCAGTAACTTTATAGCTACTCATTGGACGAAAGGCCGTCAGGTAATAGAAGGCTTTGCAGATCCTGAGCAACAGATCTGGGCAGTACAATGGCATCCAGAAAGAGCCGAGTCTGACGACAACTCATATCCACTAGACAAACTTTTTGCAAAATAATTGCCAAAACATTTTTTTATGTCAGTTTTTTTTCGTATATTAGTACTGTAATTGTGGTTACGGGTTTGATCTTCCAAAGACCACGGTTATATCGGACAGACGCCAGGTGAAAAAGTAAATTTATGGCAATGTGGGAACTCAGCTAGCTGAGGTCGGTCAATCATAGGGAATACCGTTTAAAACAGAAATAGAGCCTGGTACCTAAGCTAAGAACTTAGGAATATGGTTAATTGGGGGTTCGACTCCCCCTCTGTCCGCAAAATTAAATAATATGAAGAAATTAAAAGCAAAATTACTAACCTACCTATTCACTGATTGGGTAAAGACTGAAAAAGACGTTGAGACTCTAATTCTAACAAGAGATATGATAGAAAAGAGGAAGAATGAAATAGTAGGTCACACGCCAATTCTAGGTTTTAGAATGCATCAAACTAATCAAATTAAATAATATGAACAAACTACAAACACTTAAGTGTATTGAGGTAACTTCTCAAGCACAGGCAGACAATGGTACACTGTGTTACCATGACCCTATTGCAAACTGTGACTACCTCTCTTATGAGAATGGTTATATTCGTAGAGCCTATACGAAGACACACAAGACTTCTTATGGTATGATCTATAAGAACAGATCAATCTATCAACTAAATCCTACTAAACTAACTCCATGGACTAGTTCTTTTGATGGTAAGACCTATTACACAAAAGAAAGACTAATGGTAATGGACCCAGAACAGAGGATGGAACATATAACCAGAGCTGTTGTTAATTATCGCCAAACTTTGAAGAAACAAAAGCAGGTACTATTATATAAATAACAAATTGGGCTGTGGTGTAACTGGCAACACGTCTGGTTTTGGTCCAGAAGAGTCGGGGTTCGAGCCCCTGCGGCCCAACAACTGCCAGTCAAGCATTGGCCCCTTCGTCTATCGGTTAGGACGCCAGGTTTTCATCCTGGAAAGAGGAGTTCGATTCTCCTAGGGGCTACAAAAGACTCTATTTAAAGAAACAAAAGATAGTTTTATAGTATAATGACTAATTAAATTTAGTAATATGCACATACAAGTTTGGATCGGTAAAGAATACTTGGATCAACTCTACAAGAATATTAATCATACATTAGCTATTGAAGATGTATTTGATAATGCGGTAGAATATACAGAGATCGCAGTAATGGAGGGTCAAATTCAGATCAGTATTAAATATGATAAATATATTGAACTAACAGATACAGGTCTTTTAATACCCTGGTCTGGCTATAATCAAGAAATATAAAATATGATTCCACAAGAAGGTAAAGTAATAGTAGATTTTTGGGCACAATGGTGCGGCCCTTGTAAAATGATGATGCCCGTATTAGAAAAATATAGTGCAGAAGACGAAGCAATTAACGTTGTAAAAATAAACGTAGATGAAGAGGCAGCAATCGCAGCTAAATATAGCATCAGGTCTATTCCCACCTTTATTTTATTTGAAGATGGTGAAGTTGTTGCAAGACAATCTGGCGCAATGTCAGTAGAACAATTAAAAGAATTCTCTAAAAATTAATATATGAAATGGTTTACAAATACATTTACATTCTGGAGTGAACTAGTATCTGAAATCAGGATATGGTGGATCTTTAGGTCAACGTGTAGAAATAAAGAAAATCTACAAAGGCTTAATAATGAAGAATTAAGAGTAGATTGGTTAGGTAGATGTTATGGTGTGGTTAATATGCCAGAAGAGGTTGTTACCGCTGCACCGCAAGTTCAACAAGCCTATGTATTACAACAAATTAATAAATGGGGTCCAGTCACTACAGAACTTGGCCTATCAGATATTATTTACCCAGAAATAGAAAGAATTACAGGTACTGCATCTTATTTAGTTATTATGTGGCCTCAATACGATGCATTTTCTTTTTGGCCTATTATCTTTAATATATTTAGAACTATATTAGTTGGGTTTGGGCTATTCCTATTAGGTAGAGTTATTTGGAATAATTTTCACTACATATCAGATTTATTCAATAGATTACTTGAACTAGCAGGACTATAATGCAAGAAATAAAAAGAGTACAAGAAGACGGTCTTAGATTTTACGAGGTTACCGAGGGTGATAAAGTTATAGCTAAATTACCTTCGGTTACTACTATATTAGGGCAGACCAAAGACATGTCTGGTCTAGAGAAGTGGAAGAAGAGAGTGGGCGAGAAAGAGGCTAATCGTATCTCTAGTCTTAGTATGTCTCGTGGTACAATAATGCACAGACTTATTGAGTTATACAAAACTAAGACCTCTGGTGAAGCGATAGAGCGTCTGGCGATGCTAAAAGAGGTTGCAAAGGATGACGATGAAGTAAATGAGTTTAAAGACGACGAGAATGCTCAGCTCTATCTAGAAGAGGCATGGAAATTCTTCTATAAATTCTGGTCTAACTCATCAGACTATTTCGATCAAATTGAAGAGGTTCTAGAAGCAGAGACCTTCTTATGGACTGCTAAAGGTGGCGGTTGGGCTGGAACTGTAGATAATATCTCAAAGCTAGTCGATAACCAAGTTAAGATTATTGACTACAAGAATAGCAGAAGACCTAAGAGAGAAGAATGGGTTATTGATTACTATCTACAAGCATCTGCCTATTTTATTGCATATTGGGATATGACAGGAACCAAAGCCGATGGGGCAGAGATATGGATTGCTAATGAAGATGATAATCTACCTCAAAAATTCACACTTACTCAGTCAGATTTAGAGTTTTATTCTAAGGAGTTTATTAAGCGTAGAAATATGTTTAAGGATAAGCATAATATATAATGTATGGCAGAAGAAAGCAAAACAAAGACTTATTCGTACAGTGGTACTATAGGTTCTGGTCCAAATCCAGCACCTCAGCCACCTAGTGTTATCTCTCAAATTTTAACTGGATGGGGAAATCTAGTTAAATCACATTTTGTAGATCTAGCACCAGAGTTAAAAGAACAGAGTAAAAATAGACTACTAATATGTAACGCATGTCCTATGAGAAACGGAGGCACATGTAGCCCTAATAGGGAAGGCAAACATGTAGTTACAGGGGAAACAAAAAGAGGCTGTGGCTGTAGACTAGCTGCAAAAGCTCTTTCACCGGGGTCAGTATGTCCACTTGGCAAGTGGTAAACTAAAAAACCAAAACTATGTTTAAATCATTAAAAAGAAACTTCTTTCCATTCATAATAGCATTTTCTGCCTTGTCAATTTCGGCATCAGCAGCATTCTATTCGGTTAGTGGTTTATCTAAATTATTTGCAGGAGCACAACTAGAAGTAATTATCATGGCCGGTTCATTAGAATTCGGTAAACTGGTAATAGCTTCTCTATTATATCAATATTGGGATAGTATTAACAAGTGGTTAAGAACCTATCTAACAATAGCAGCAACAGTCTTAGTACTTATTACATCAATGGGTATCTATGGCTTCTTATCTGCTGCATATCAAGAAACCTATCAGAAGTTAGTAGTTCAACAGAATGAAATTAGCTTCTTAGATAATAAAGCTAAATTTTATGAAGACGACGTTACTAGATACGATCAAGAACTTGAAAGAATTTCTAATAACATTAGTACTCTTTCCAATGCTAGGTCTCAACAAATCCAGGTACGAGACACCTCGGTGGTTGGAGGCGTTAGAACCACAATATCAACTTCCGAACTTAGGCTTGCGCAATCTCGTATCCAGACTGAAGAAGAGAATAGGAAGGCTGTTCAAGCACAGAGAGTTGTAGCAGCAGATAGTTTACAAAAGTTTAAACTACAGATCTTAGAACTGCAGAATACGGCAGATACAGTCGGTGAATTAGGTCCACTACAATACTTATCAGGCCTTACAGGCGCTCCAATGGATAAGATTATTAATATACTTCTACTGATAATCATCTTCGTATTTGACCCTCTAGCTATCTCTATGGTAATTGCAGCTAACTTTGCATTTGATAGGGCGAACCCAAAGAGAGAAGAAGACGAAGAAACACCTTTAAATTCTGTATGGGATGACATTGATGAATATCCAGAGCCTAATGATGATTTAAAAGGGGCTGCGGAAAGATATAAGGCATACAATGATAGTAAACCATACTATGATGATAATTATGATGACTCTGGTTGGACTGATAATACAATTGCAGATCGACCTGCAGAATCAAAACCACCGTCTGATATTACTATTGATAAAGAAAATGCAGATAACTGGGGTCAATTAGCTGACGAATTAGCAAGAGGTGTAGTAGAAGATGAACTGGACCACTTAGCCGATGAGGGTTTAAATGATTTACCTTGGGAAGAAGATCCTGAAGTACAGGCCTTCTTAGAGGCACAAGATGAACCAGGACCATGGCCAGAAGAAGATGATAAAATACACACGGTCGGAGGGCTAACTAATGATAAAGATGGTGGCTTCATGGAATTCCAAAAGAAACAGGAAGAATATGATGCCTATGTAGATCGCCATGAACCAGGCAGCTGGTTAAAAACACCACCAGAAGATAATGAAGAATTTGATGAAGACCATGCTCTAGATCAGGTACTTAATAGTATGGTTGAAGATCTAGAAGAAGCAGAAGAAGAAATCGCAGCAGCAGAGAAAGAAATCGCAGCAGCAGAAAGAGAGATTGAGGTGATTGATCCAGAAGAAGTATCTAATAAATTTGAAGTAGAAGATACTACAGGTAATGTAAATGTATATGATGAGAATGAAAATACAGATAGAGTAGGTACATTCCCAAATGACAATAATCCATTCTCAGTTGCAGCACAAGTACGAGGTATTGTAGAAAAAGTAGATACTCCACATTTACCAACAGATGAAGCAACTACTATACCTACAACTACACAGGAACCAACAACTTTAGCAACGACAACATTAGCTCCACCACCTTCTTATGATTCATTTAAGAAGAGAGAAGAGGTAGAACCTATTAATGAAGATGAATTATTTGATGCAGCATTAAGAGCTAAAGCAGAACAAGATAAGAAAGACTTTTTAAGAAGAAATGGTAAATAAAATAAAGGTACATCTTGATAAGAAATACATTACAAAAGCACTAGATAAAGATACTTTATTGAAAGTTATTGCCAGCGAACACCCTAGTGTTCTACATAGGCTTTATATGATTTCTAATGAAGTAAAAGAAAGACAGTATTTTTTAGAGCTAGACCACCCTATTCTAGCATGTACCGCGATAATCAAAACACATTTCGCATATACTGGTCCAGCAAAAGAACAGGCATCGGTTGTTAGTTTTATGAAAGATAGAATAAAACAAAAGCCTAGTTTTTTAATCGGATTAAAAATATACGAAAAAGTAGGGCAAAAATTAGTCTTTGATTTTAAACATGAAACTACAAGTGTAACTACTGTAATAAATGTGATAAATAAATTAGAACAAAAAGCAAAAGAACTATGTCAAGAAACAGTAGATATGTATTAAAACAAGGGCACTCTGGTGAATTAGTAGAGGCTGTTCAAGAAAGACTTGGTCTTAGAGTTGATGGTGTTTTCGGTCCTAAAACAAGAAATGCAATAAAATCATTTCAAATAGACAAAAATTTAACAGGAGACGGTATCATAGGTCCTATGACTTGGAGAAAGTTAGGATTAGATCCTTACGAATTAGATGCAGATACAGATATTACAACAGGTGCAACTTGGATTGAACAATATCCTCTACCGGAGGGTGAATATGTAAAGCAGGAAACTGCAAAGAAATGGATTTTTATCCACCATACAGCAGGAAGACATAATCCATATAAAGTAATTGACCAGTGGGGTAGAGATCAAAGAGGTAGAATTGGTACGCATTATGTAATTGGTGGACTACCTGCTTCTGGCGCGGATGAAACTAAATATGATGGTAGAATTCTACAAGCATTTAAAGATCAATATTGGGGTTATCATTTAGGTAAAACAAAATCAGCAGCAATGCATAGAGGTTCTATATCAATAGAATTATGTTCTGCTGGTAGACTAACTGAAAGAGATGGTAAATACTACACATGGTATAACGCAGAAGTGGATCCAAGTCAAGTCTGTATTTTACAACATGCATATAAGGGACAGCAATACTTTCATAGATATTCTAATAAACAAATTGAATCCTTAAAAGCTCTATTAATTTTATTACAAGAAAAGCATGGTATCGATCTGCAAATAGGATTGGTTGAATTGATTAAAAAAATGGGAGGGCATACCCAAAAATATGGCGTTGCTATTCCAGTTCCAAATGTTACTCAGGCATTTGATTTTAATGATGCAATGTGTCAAGGTAAAGTTCAAGGTCTTTTGACACACGGTCAGGTTAGAACAGATAAAGATGACGTACAGCCGCAACCTGAACTGATTCAAATGTTATTAACACTTTAGTCTGAAACTTCTGGCTAATTTAATGTATAATCAATAGATAGAAGTATGAATACGGAAAAGCTGGATTTAACATGGTCTAGACTAAATGCAGAATATCTTAAATGGTCTCTCAAATGGGGAGATCAATATGATAAGTATGGCCAAACATGGGGTCAACTACTTAATCGTAAATATAAGATGACAGCATTTAGGACTCATGAATTATCTGAAAGTTTTATTTCCGTTGAAAGACTCTACAAAATGCTCTTAAATGAGTTATATGATAGACAACCTAAAGAATAAAAAATGCATATAGTAATTACAGGCGGAGCTGGTTTTATTGGCCATCATGCAGCTTGGCAAGCACTAGAACGTGGATGGCAAGTTACCGTATTAGATAATTTCTATACCGGTAAATTAGAAAATTTAACATTACCATCTGGTAAATTACCAGCAGGTTTAAAAGTATACGAATGTGATATTGCAGCAGGTCCTCTGCCTGATATTAAACAATTTGATTATCTATTACATTTAGCATCACCAGTTTCAGTACAAGAGTCCCTAGAAGATTGGGAGAAGTATTTTAGAGGTATTTTCGGAGCTTCAGAACGTATCTTTAATGGGGCTAAGGATAGAGGAGTTACCTCTATTGTAGCAGCAAGTACAGCAGCAGTCTATGGTGATAATCAAAATATACCATTTACAGAATCAACAACTCCGGCGCCAATGTCTCCATACGCAGAATATAAATTAGAAATGGAGGCGTTATTAGAACAATACCAAACAGTTAATACACAGTGTGCAGCATTAAGATTCTTTAATGTGTTTGGAGAGGGCCAACCAGACGATGTAGGCTATGTAAGTGCCATTCCAATCTTTAAGAAACAATTTGAATCATACCAACCTATTACTGTCACAGGAGATGGCCTACAGACTAGAGATTTTGTTTATGTAGGCGATGTAGTCGAAGCTTGTTTTACAGCATTAGCTAGACCTAACGGTGGCTTTGAAGTAATGCCTGTTTGGAATGTTGCTTCCGGTGAAGAAACACCTATATTAGATATAGCAGAGTCCTTTGGTGGTGAAATTGTACATGTTAAAGAGAGGGACGAACCTAAAAGATCCAGAGCAGACATTTCATTAATTACACAAATGTTAGACTGGAGGCCTAGTACTAGAGTATTAGGTTGGATAAAAGAACAGAAAGATGCCTAGAGCAGTAAGAATGACAGTATGCTCAAATTGTTTGGGCGACTTTCCAGATAAAGAAATGTATACAGTTGGTAAGGCAGGTAACTGGGCTAAACCAGATGATGTGACTTATTATACACCCTTTTGTGCAAAATGCGTTAAAAAAGGAAAGGATAGTTACATTAAAATAATTAAGGAACCGCAGCCTCCAAAAAAACCTAAAACTAAAAAGAAATGAAAAAACTATTATCGATTGCATTTTGTTTAATCTTCTTCAACATTGTGACTTTTGCACAAACTAAAGAGATTAAAACAGACATATACACATCTATCTACAACGAGGAATATCAACAGCCTATGATTGTTGAGTATACTATTTTCTGTAAACCAGAATCACCAACATACAGTAGAGATGGTATTTCATTTAAGGCATTTCCTGGATTAGAAGGTAGTTCTAGTTCTGATTACGCTGATAATGTATATGATAAAGGACACTTGGCACCAGCAAACACATTCGCATGTTCAGAAAAATGGTTAAAAGAAACTTTTAGCTATGCTAATTGTGCACTACAACATCAGGGCTTAAACAGAGGTACTTGGGCTGCATTAGAAAGATTTGAAAGAAACTTAGCAGGTATCTATGATGATATACAAGTTCATATTGAAATATTCTTCTCTGATAAATGGACTACTAATTCAGATCCAGCTAGAATTCCGTCTAGCTTTGTAAAGTCTATTACTTGGACTGAAGACGGTAAAGAGAGAACACTGTCATTTGACTTTCCAAACGAAGATACTACAGGGCGTTCGTTTTGGGAGTTTCTCATCAAGTAACGATATATACTTAATAGGGGGTGGCCTATTTTAAAAAAAGCTCAAGACAATGAATAACGTTGACAAATTTCTAGCATTATTCTCTGAATTCGACATGATTGTCAGACCTAAGAGAAAAACTAATATAAAAAAGAAAGAGTTTAACGTCACATCAACTCAGGTCAGTCAAGCTAAATCTGATTTAGAGAGAGAACTAAGACGATTAACAACAGAATATAAATCTGCTCGTAGATCTTTCAAACATAATAGAATTAGTAGACAAGAGTTGTTTGATTTTGAATGGAGAATTCATGAATTACAAGAAGAAATCAAAAGAATAGAAGAGAGCGGCGAATAGTAAATAAAATATGAACTTTAAAGAATTTCTTAACGAAGGTAAATTAGAACAGAGGTTTTCTGCTGGACTAGCTATTATATGGGATGGTAAAATATTGCTTGCCCATACAACAGGTAGAAAATCTAATACTGGTTGGGGAATTCCAAAAGGAGGTGTTGATAAAGGTGAATCTAAAATCAATGCAGCTATTAGAGAGACATACGAAGAACTAGGAGTTAAAGTACCTATGGATTTAATAGACAAGAACGAACACACCTTTGTGGTAACTTCTCGTCAAAAGAAATATACTAAGATCGTAACATATTATTTAGTTAAGATAGATGATCTTAGTCAAGTAGGTTTGAAGAAGCCTAAGATTTCTAAAGGTAAATTACAATTAGAAGAAATAGACGCAGCAGAATTTATGAGCGTCGATCAGGCAAAGAAAGGGATTATGTTTAGTCAATATCCTATTCTTAATGTCCTGCAAAATAATGGATTAGCATAATGGAAGAAGCTATATCACAATACATCGGAGAATGGGGTTGGTTAACAATCGCCGCTTTAGCTGGTTTAGCATTTAAAGATGCAATATCCAATTTCTTTAGTGGTATGAAATTTTTAATGGGTACTGACTTTGATATTGACGATGTAGTCTATATTAAAGGTACAAAGAAAGCAAGAATAGTAAGACAAACTATCTGGAAAACTACGTTTTATGTTTATGGTCATGGAAGAAAGTTCGTAGTCCCAAATAGCTCACTATGGTCTTTACAAATAGAGAAAGATCTACCAAATAGTGAAGCATTTCAGGAATACAAAGAAAAATAACATAAAACAAATATATGAAAACACTTAAAAGATTACTTACAATTTTATCACTAGTTCTATTAACATCATGTGGAGTTAACTGGCACGTATCAACACTTAATTATGACCCAATATATGATGATGAAAATTATATAGTGGTTTCAGATGATGTAGCTATTGATACCCTAAATGAATTTCAATTTAGAAATAGATTAAGAACAGATTTTCAATTTAGATATGACTTTGCACAATATGCTCTAAGTCAACCTAGATCATTTGATTGGAATAATCGACTACTAGGCAATAGATATAACTGGAATAGAAATATCTGGGGTTATAGCTATTATAGTTACTGGAATAGAGATCAAATGTGGAATGACTGGGTATGGGGTTTCACACCACATAGATGGTCACCATTTGGATATGATCGTTGGGGCTATAATAACTGGATGGGCAATGCTCATTGGGGTTATAGCTGGAATAACTATTACGGCTGGAATGGCTGGTATAATAACCAATGGGGTTGGAGAAACCAAATGAACGACTACGCATGGCAACATAGAAATAGACCTAATACAGTACTTATTAATGGTAGAAGAGGTTCATCAGTTAATAATGAAGTAGTTAGTAATAGAAGAGTTAGAACTAGTACTAATAGTAATAATACTCGTACAGTAAGATCATATAATAATCCTAGAATTAACCCAGATAATAATAATGTAATCATTAGAGATAACGGTGAGACGGTAAGAATCTATAGAAGACCTAATGACAACAACAATAATAATATTAGAGTAAATCCTAATAATAACACAAGAAATAATAACTGGAAACCTAGAGTACCAAATAATATTAACAATAGACCACCAGTTATTAACAATTCTCGCCCTGTGAGGGTGGAACAAAATACCAGAACAAACTATAACACTAACAGATCGACCAATGTTCGATCCACAAATAGTAGAAGTAATGGTAACAACAAAATCAACAGGCGAGACTAAAGTGAGGCACATCAAGACATTTGAAGCGTTTCTTGTAACAGAGAAACCATACTCTAAAGATGAGATTGTAGTATTTGACCTAGATGATACTCTAGTAATAACAGATGCTAAAATTAAAGTATGTGACCATTTCACTGGTAAATGCTTCTCATTAACTCCAGAAGAGTTTAATGAATTTGAAGCTAAAAAGCAACACGAGTTAGATTTTACTGATTTCGCTGATATAGAAATTATGAAAGCAGGTAAACTAATTGAGTATTACCTAGATATATTTAAGAGGAACTATAAGCGAGGCATTGCTGTAGGTATTGTAACTGCAAGAGATGATAGAGAGATGATCTACACATGGCTAAGAGAGCATGTTGGGTTTAGAATCGATAAAGATCTAATCTTTGCTATTTCAGACCCAGTTCATAAATTTAAAGGTTCAATTGCAGATAGAAAGAAACAGGCTTTTGAAACATATATTCAAATGGGCTATAATAACTTTAAGTTCTACGATGATGATGTGGCCAACTTAAAGCTGGTTAAATCACTCGAGAAGGAGCATGATAATATAAAGATATATACAAAGAAGGCAAAAAAACCTAAATACTAAATATGACTTTTATCAGGGGTAATTTTCAAAGAGCATTAGATAATGCCAAGGCAATGAATGAAGCTGCCATGGCCGGCGTTAATAATAAATTCTTACTAAAAGAAATTAAGGCTGCAAAGAAAGAACAACAATTCGAAAAGTATCTTACCAACCTATCAATCACAGGTGGTAAATCATTTACAGATACAATAGACTTATTAAATGGCTTTAAAGCTGGCGAAGCAAAAGAATTCGCAAAAGGTTTAGCAACATATAAAACAATAGAAGCTTTATCTGGTAATTTTGATAAACATAGAAAAGGTCTTGGAGATGTTATATTTGACCAAGCTCAAGTAATCGGTAAAGGTATTGGTCCAGGTGAATTATGGATTGCATGGTTAGTAGAAGGTGCCAGAGTATCAGGTGGTGGAGAATCTTTCGATATTACTGTTAATAATAAAGCTAAATATGAAGTAAAATCATATATTGGTGATAACGCACCATTTAGATTAGGTAATGCTGGTGCTGCTTCAAAATTCCAATGGTTAAAAGATATGAGAGCTCTTGCTGCTACTACAGAAACCATAGTTTCTATTAAAGCCCTTGAAGCTTCTCAACCAGAATTATTCGCAGCCGCAAAACTTGTAAATAGTAGAGCTGAGAAGTCTTCTTCTGCTGATTTTGCAAGAGGTGAAATTTCTAAGACATTACTAGGCACAATGGTAGACTTTATTAAAGTCGCTCAAGCTGCAGTAGAATCTAGAAAGTCTGGATATGATATTATAGAAATAAAATCTACACAAGCAGGTATGCCTAATAAGACATATCATATTGAACCTGCATCTGCATCAGACATTGCAAGTAGTTCATTTAAAGTAATAGGAGAAATCGATACAAAAGATCTTCAATCAGAAACTGTTTTATTTAGAGAACTAGTTAAGAACAAATATGTTAGAGAAGGTGCTGCTGGATTAGTTAACGACATTAACGCAGGTATCGCTCAAGTAGAACAGAAATATAAAGGTATCAAATTCTTAGTATTTAGAACAGGAGGAATGAACATCTCATCTACTCTAATGAAAGTTGAAGTTGCAGATCCTAATGATTTAGCAAGTGTATATGGTGGTGCTAAAGCTGCAGTATTCCATGTATCAGGTGCAATACTAAGAGTTAGAGAACAAGTATAAAGATATATAAGTTATGAATAGAATACCGAACCTATCAGAATTCGTAAATGAGGCTAATGCAGTTGCAGCTAGAGTAGAGTATGTAAAACCAGCTCTATCTAGAGCAGCAGACATTGTAGCTAAATTCGTTAATAAGAAAACAGGCCTAAAGTTTATGAAATTTCCATTTGCAGTTACTGCAACAATTGATGGACAAGAAAACACAGGCGTAATGTTTTACTCTGCAAAAGGCGCTCAGTCTTTTAGAGTATCAGATAATACATCTGGTGCTGCAGGAATAATAGGTTCACTACAATTCTTTTCAGATTCTACAGTTGCTAAAGCTGACTTTAGTTTAGAAGCTGGTCACAATAAATTACCTGTAATTAAATTACTACATGAATTTACTAGACTAGTTAATGATGCTAAATATATGGAAGAGGTAATAGCAGAGTCTCTAGTAACTGAGGCTAAATCAAGAGCTCTATCCACAGCAGAATTAAAAGAGGTTAATAATAGATTAAGTGCTGGTGATTCAGTAAAATCTATCTCTGTAGATCTAGACGTACCTTACAGACAAATTTCTAGAATTAAGAAAGGTGTTAGTGTAGTACCTGTCGCTTCTGCTGCTGAAAAGCAAAATGAGGCAACAGTTGGTGATAAGGTAAAGTATTTAGAAGAAACAATGGAAGACATCTATCAAATCTCAAGAAGAGTTGGTGCAGGTGCTTTTAACTCACTATTCATATCTGGTAGAGCGGGTACAGGTAAAACTTACAATGTAGAAAGAGCACTAAAAGATGAAGGTCTTACAGAAGATGAAGATTACGTATTAGTCTCTGGTGCAGCATCTGTAATTATGATGTACAAGAAGTTCTATCAATATAGAAATGGTACTCTAGTATTTGATGACTGTGATGCAGTATTTAGAGATGAGAATGGTAGAAACTTAATGAAGGCTGCGTTAGATACAAAAGCCGTTAGAAAGATTTCATACCTAAAGAAAACAAAAGCAGTTTACGATCCTAAAGATGTAGACGCAGAAGAAGAATTTAACCTACAAGAACAGGGCATCGTACCTAATACATTTGAATTTGCAGGTCGTGTAATTTTTATCTCAAACTTACCAAAGGATAAAGCTGATCCAGATGGAGCAATCAGATCTAGGTCAATTCTAATTGATGTTAATCCTGATGATGCAACTCTAATGGAAAGAATGAAGAAACTCTTACCACACTTAGAGCCTGTAGATATGCCTATTAAGGATAAAGAAGAAATATATGAATTTATGAAACAAGCTAAAGATGTTTCTATGAGAACGTTTGTAAAGGCTGCTGGATTTAAAATGGCAGGACTTCCAAACTGGAAACGTATGGCTGAGCGATACCTATAAGAGTATCAATAACTCCGATTCTAAAGCCCAATTCTAACGAGTTGGGCTTTTTTATGTTATCTAAAAATTAAATTTTTAAAAAAATGGTTTTTTTGATAAACTTTTTGTAGTCTAGATGATATATAATATGAGAGTATATCTCAAACATTAAATAAACTTTAAGGTCATGGCGGAAAAACTCAATCCAGAAGCTACTCCTTCTGAGATCGAGCCAAAAAGCACAAGTCAATCCTTAAACGAAACACAAGATGTTAATACACTAAACGATTGGTTTAACGACCAAAAACATTTAGATGAAAATATCGGAAACGTTGCAGACGATCACGCAATTTGGGTTTATTTCGGAGTCGGAGGTCCAGCTTAAAAGCAATTAGAGAGCACTAGAAATAGTGCTCTTTTCTTTTAAACAAAATTAGATAGATAAATATAATGTATTAATCATTTAAAAACAACTATACAATGACTACAATTTTAATTATCTTAGGACTACTCGTCGTCGCAGCTGGCGTTTATTTCTATGCCATTAAGACTGGCAAAATCGAAGATGCTGACGGCGATTTAATCGCAGACGATGTAGAAGAATTAGCTACAGAAGTAAAGCGTAGAGCTAAAAACGTAAAAGCAGAATTATCTGACGTTAAAAAAGCTGCTAAAGAATTAGCTAACCAGGCAGAAGATGTTATTGAAGCTGCTGCAGGTAAGACTAAATCTAGAGGTAGAGGTAGAAAACCTGCTAAAGGTAAAACTACTAAAGGTTCTGGCTCAGGCTCAGGTTCTGGCTCAGGAAAAGGAAAGGGTGCTCCAAGAAAAAAGAGAGCAACTAAAAAGAAATAAATTCAATTATGGCTAATTACGTAAATTTCACAAAAGCAACATTTAATCCATATAATCCAAAAGTTCTAAACGAAGGACAGTTTTCATGGATGACTCAAGATACCGATCAACAGATTGGTTCTGAAAGAGCAAATATGATTGACGTATGGATGTATGATAATAAAGGCAACTCTTGGTATGAGAAAGGATATGAAGGCTACGGTGAATTCGGTGGTATGGATTATTATGAGTTATTAGCCACAATGAATGGGTATTCAGAAGAAGACCTGAAAAAAGGTCAGGAAATGAGAGGCATAGGCATTGACCTAGCTTTTAAAAAGCTAAAGACTAAAGACAAAGGGAAGAAAGTCCTCTTCCCAGCTTTAGTTGCAAACGGTAAATACAATTGGAAGAGACATGACTTCACTCAAGAAGCAGAGTCAGATCCAAATCAATCATGGTATCAAGAACCCGAGTATGACGATTATGAAGATGAATACTATGAGTCAGAGAAACCAGAATTAACTTGGGACTCTCTAAAAGAATCACTAGGTCTTAATGAAAGATCTATTAACAAGATCTCAAAAGACCACGCAGCAACAGTTTTAGCAATGTCTACTACTGTTAAAGAATGGAAAGATGCAGAAGGCGATAGAAAAGAAGAGCTAATGCAAAAACTAAGAGAGCTTAATAAGCAAAAAGCTAACTTAGAAAAGGAATTAGATGATGCTGTTGCAGGTAAAGATAGAAACCTACAATTATCTTTAGAAGAAGCTGAGGATTTAGCATACTTAGAATTAGATGTTGAAAAAATCCTAGAGCAAAAAGATGAGGAATAAAAAGATTGTAACTCTAACAGAGTTCAAACATCTTAATGAAGGCATTGAGTCTGACATTAAGAAATATATAAAGAAAAATAAGAAAGAATTAAATAGTCTAGCCGACGAAGATAATTGGGAAACCATTTATCAACACTTATTCACAGAGTTCGATGCCGAACCGGAAAGTAAGAAAGCAAAAGAATTAAGGCAGACATTTGATTTTATCTTCTAAAAAGAAGGTTTAATATAATGGCAAAGGAACTTAACGAAGATTACGGTTTCAAAATTTCAATTAAAACATTAGTTGGTATTGCAATCGGCATTACCACAATAGTTTCTTTTTGGTTTGCTCAACAGGCGCAAATAAATGAATTGCGTACTGAAATTGAGGAAGCAAAGGAACTACCAAGACCAAACATATCCAGAACTGAGTACGAATTAAAAGATGAATTGGTACGCCAGACTATCTTAGATACTCAGGACGACGTCGATGATATTAAGGAATCACTTGATAGAATCGAGGACAAATTATACAATAGATAATTATTTATGAAAAAGTTTTTACTACTTATATTAGCATTGGTAACATTTCAGGTGGCGGATGCTCAAGAACAACCTAAAAAGAAATTAATCGATATAGGTAAGTTTTTTAAATACTCTACTTTCTACGGTGTAGGACAAATTAGTCAACCACTACAATCATCAGAAAGATTCTACTATGTAGACCAAGATAACGCAGTTATCGACGTAACTCCAGAAAGAAAAGCTAACTATTCATACGGTTTAGGTATTAGAAAGGTAGCTAGATTTGATTATGAAAGAAAGCCAGGTGTTTTTTACGATGGAAAAGAACAACAGCAAGGTTTCTACACAACCGTAGGTGCTGTATCTGGTTGGGAATACAAATTCGAGTATACATGGAACAGACAATTTGGTAATGAGTTTACAAACCAAGATCTTTACTTAAGATATTTAGGTAAGAATTTTGTTGCTAAAGTAGAATCTAAGAATGATGGTTTTGTTGATCTAGAATATAATTCAGTAGACTTAAGATGGAGAAAGCCAATAGGTAAGAAATTAAATCTTACAATCGGTGCAGTAGCAAGAAGCCATAGACCTTATGGTTATGAGCCGATTAGAGATTACTTAGAAACTCCATTTGTAGATGAATTCGGTGACGAAAGACTTAAACAATGGTGGGAACTAGCATACGAGTATGGTTTCCAAGATAATGCTTATGGTATTGATTTAGATTTTGATGGTGAAACAGACCTAATTGATTATTACTGGACGGCCCCAAACGGCGTTAGAGTTGCAGATACTGACCAAGATTTTAGAGCTAATAGATTCGGTCCTATGGTTGTTGGACCGTATAATAGAGAGCAATTAGCATTAATTGAAGATCAGGGTACTCTATCGGCAGTTATCGGCTTAGATTTCTACCACTATGAAAAGAATAACTGGTTACATTTCTCAGCTTCAGTACTTCCATATCATCAACAACTATTTGGTGATGAAGATTTTGGATATGCTTTATGGAACGGAGATGGAACTCCTGATTACAGCTGGGTAGATTACCAAGTTGGATTAATAACTGGTTGGAAAATCAGTAAGAATTTAGGTATTTACATTGAAGGTAACTACCAGAAATTCTGGGACAGAAAAGTATATTCAGCAAAAGCTGGATTGAACTATCAATTTAGATAAGAAAAATGAAAAGGATATTAAGTATATTACTTCTAGCTTTTGCTATTATGGGTTTCGCAACCTTCGCGACACCCTTTAATGATGTCGATAGCTCAGACGTGGAGCCTAAGTATTTAACTGAGGACTCTTTTGACAAGGCAATCAATACCGGCGTTGTTGTTATTGAATTCGTTGCATCATTTGCAGAACCATTTGGCGACTGGCAAAAGATAAAAGATGGTGAATACTATAGGGTAGATATAGAAAAAGCACCTAATCTCAAAAAGAAGTACAGGGTAAGAACAGTACCTACAATTATTGTTTTTAATAATGGCTTCAAAGAACTAACCTATAAAGCTAACATTATGTTTGAATTAGAGGTTACTGCCGAAGAAATCCATGAAGATATAGAAGATCTTCTATCGGATAAGTTCTAAATTATTTCAGGGGGACAAATTAATTGCAAAATAATTGCCATATAATTTTTTTATGTCAATTATTTTTCGTATATTAGTACTGTAATAATAAAACACATTATGTTATACACTTATTGTAAGGAGTCTCTTTCATTTAAAAAAGTAACTCCAACCAGAAAAATAGGGGGTATTGTATTACTTGTAGGAGTAATTGGATATATGGCCCTAACCTCAATGGTTTCTAATGCCCATCAAGATGGTTTTAACGAAGCCCTAAGTGAACCAATAGAATCAGAACTAGTCGTCTTAGACACGTCTGAAGACGCATTCTCACAAGAGGCATTAGTCGAAGAATTAAAAAGACTAAATGTCAGATTTCCACACATTGTATTAGCACAATCAATTCTCGAAACAGGCTACTGGGAAAGTAGAATCTATCAAGAGAATCATAACCTATTTGGTATGAAGCAGGCCAGAGCTAGAGCTACTACTGCAAAGGGTACTCAACTAGGCCATGCTTACTATGATAACTGGAAAGAATCTGTAACAGATTATGCACTCTATCAAGCTGCATATCTAAACAAATTAAGAAAAGAAAGTAAATACCTTAGGTACTTAGATAAGAATTATGCTGAGGCTTTAGAGTACGACAAAAAGCTAGAAGCAATTATTGAGCGCGAGAATCTAAAAGAGTTATTTTTAGACTGATATATACTATAATAGTATTAAACAAATAAGATTAAATCATGGCTAAAAAATTACCAATGCTTGAAGAGTTTGAGCAAACTAAAAAAGATCCATGTCAATGTGGCGGCAATTGCGGCTGCGGTAATGGAGATAAATCCGTTACAATCACTGAAGCTAAGAAGTACAAATTCAAAGACCTAGCTAAAGCATGGGAATTCGTATATGGTGAAGAGATGGAAGATGAATACCAAGGCTTCTATCAAGAAGTAACTGGTAAATATAAGAATAAAGTTACTAAAGCAGATATTGCAGAAATTTGGAATAAAGTATACGGTGAAGACATTGCCACAGAATATGAGGGTTTCTTTAGTTCAATCAAAGAGGCAGTAGAGGCTGCTGAAAAACTAGAACAATTTAATCTTATTGAAGAGGCTAACGCAGATGGTACTATCTCTGATGACGAAGATGAAAGAATGGATATTGCAGAGCAAGAAATTTATGATAGAGCTTTTGCATTAGCACAGGAGTTAAAAGAAGAAGCCTACGAAATAGGTGGTGATTTTAGAGGACCAGGTTACGAACATAAACTAATGTTACAAGTTAAAGATGCTTTCAAAAAATCTAAATTAAAACTAAGATAATTATGGGAGTAGTAGATGGTTCAACTAACTGGAATGGTCAAGATAACTTCGTTGACTTTATTCAATTCGCAGCAGATAAAGTAGGTATGACTCGTGAAGAGTATATGGCTCATTATGGTAGAGGAATAGACGAAAATAAAAAACCAGGTCCAGATCCATATCATAGAGGTCTAGATGATGACGAGGTAGAGGATAAAGAAGATCAAATTAAGAAGCAGGCTAAAATGGACGATGACGATCCAGATGCTTACAAAGAAATGCCTGGTGATAAAGAGGCAAGAGAGAAGGGCGAAGTAAAAACTTCTAAAGCCACTAAAGCCTACAATAAACTATATAGCGAAGCACTAGACGAAGGTACTATGTCAGATATTCATCAAATGGCTGGTGAAGCAAAATCTAAAGAAGACTTTCTTAAGAAGTTCTTTAAAGAGTTCGGTGCTAAGATTAAAAAGAGCAAGGACAGTGAAGAATGGGCAGCATCTCTATATGATGATACTATTGAAGAGGCTAAAGTAAATGAAATGTCAATGGGCTATGATGGCCACACTGGCTTATTCTATATGAAAGGCGTTCCGTTTACTCAAGAAAGATTAGAACAGACACTAAAGTATTTAAGAACTAAACTTAAATTAGGTAAACTACCAAAACAATTCAGTTATTATCCAGCACTTCAAGTAGCAGATAATGCTGGAATGGAAATGGTTACCTTAGATTTACAAGATGCTAAAAAGATTGAAGATGCCTTAAAAAGATTTAAAGGTAAACTAGCACATGATGGAGATTTCGATGAAGAGATTATCGAAGCAAGTCATAGTGGTAATGAGGCTTCAGATAAAATGGCCTACTCACAATTAGAGAGAATCATTGACTATGCAACCATGTTACGCGATAGAATGGCCTCTGGTAAAGGGCTAGATGCTTGGATGTATGGTAAAATAGTAAAGGCAGAGGACTACTTAAATACGCTCTATGATGTTGTAGATGGCGACGATGGTGTAGTTGAAACTCAGAAGATGACTAACAAAGACTGGAAGAAGATTAAGAAATTCAACAAACACACCACTGATTCAGGTGAGAAGTTTGTAATGTCTTACGATGATAGAATTGGCACTTTCCTAGAGCCAGTTGAAATCGTAGAAGAGGCAGATGATAAAGAACAAAAATCAACAGATAGAGGTCCTCTAGATGATGATAAAATTGAAACTGCACTAAAGAAGAAAGCAGAAGATACTGGTGTACCAATTGGAATTATCAGAGCGGTAATGAGAAGAGGTCTAGCAGCATGGAAATCAGGTCACAGACCAGGTGCTAATCAACAACAATGGGGTTATGCAAGAGTAAATGCATTCTTAACAAAAGGTGAAGGTACTTGGGGTAACGCTGATAAAGATCTTGCAAAAGAGGTTAGAGATGGCGGACACGATAAAAAATTGAAGAAAGCATAATGGAAGATAAACTGGTAGAATCCCTAAAGGCTTATGTATTAGAGCATTATTCTAAAACATTTAAGGATAAACCTATATTAATAACAGAAGGAGAAGTTTGTTATTACATTACAACTGGACCAGATAAATCTCCATTAATATTAAGTAAAAATGTATTATCAAAATAATGGGTATTAAAGCAAAATTATTCGAACAGTTTTTAAACGA